>Ga0154341_102_pt1 | contig 219621 bp, 184 predicted proteins | sample RifGroA2_FD_115869 | JGI IMG/M metagenome (GOLD analysis project Ga0154341, IMG submission 115869) | Burkholderiales bacterium GWA2_64_37
AGGGTGTCGTTGAGGTCTTTGAAGTTATCGAGGTCGATGAACAGCAGGGCGCCGAGGTTCTTGGTGCGCTGGCAGGCGGCGATGGAGCGTTGCAGGCGGTCCAGCAGCAGGCGGCGGTTGGGCAGGCCTGTGAGGGCGTCGAAGAAGGCCAGGCGCTCGATTTCTTGTTCTGCGCGCTTGCGGTCTGTGATGTCGCGGCACACCCCCAGCACCCCCGTCACCCGGCCGGTCAGGTCACGGATGGGGGTCTTGATGGTCTCGAACTGGCCTCGGTAGCCATCTTCGGCAAAGGTCAGTGTTTCTTCGTAAACCAGCGGCTGCCAGGCCTGCATGGCGCGTTGGTCGTATTTGCGAAAGCGCTCAGCCTCGGCGGGGGCCACCAGGTCAAAATCGTTGCAGCCCACGATCTGCCGCTCCGACCTGCCCGCAAATCGCTCGAACACCGGATTGACGGACAGGTACACGCCGCTGGCATCCTTCAAGAACACCATGTCGGGCATGGCGTTGACCACGCGGGCCAGATGGGCCTTCTGGTCGGCCAGCTCGGCCTCCACGCGCTTGAGCCCGGTCAGATCGTAGGCAAACAGCACAACGGCAGGCACGCCTTGCTCGGTAACGCTCTCGGGCGCGATGGTGGTGTGGCGAACCTGCAGGCCGTCAGGCCCGTCCATGCGGTTCTCGAACACGGCCGTCTCGCCCGCAAAGGCCTTGGCGAAATGGGGCTGCATGCGGGCGAAAACATCGGCCGGGATCACCTCCTGCAGCAGGCGGTCTTGCAGCTCCTCGGGCTTGCGGTAGAGCCAGCTGGCCTGCTGCGCATTGACATACAAGACGCGCAGATCCCGGTCCAAGCGCGCCACACCGCCGGGCACCTGGCGCAGCATGTTGGCCATCAGGGCTTCGTGGGCATGCGCAGCCTCCTCGGCCAGGCGGTGGGCCGTGATGTCGGTCTGTACACCATCCCACAGCACACGCCCGTCGTCGAGCAGACGGGGCGATGAACTCAGGTGCATCCAGCGTATCTGGCCATCGGTGCGGCGCACGCGAAAAACGGCCTCCATGCTGGTCATGGTCAGAAAAGACTGCCGCTCGGCCTGTCGCAGGCGGTCGATGTCTTCGGGCAACACCTGGCGATACAACACCCGGAAATCGGCCATGACCTCTTGCACCGTCACCCCATTGAGCCGCTCGATCGCATCGCCCATGTGCACAAAGTGCGAGCTGCCATCCAGCTCGCGCACCACCTGGAACAACACGCTGTGGGGCAGGTTGCGCCCAAGCAGCGACAGACGCCCTTCACTCTCGCGCAGGCGCCGCTCGGCCTCCTGCACACGGGCGAACGGCGCCCGTATGCCCGCATCAAAAACGGCCTGGTACAACAACGCATACGCCAAAACCCGCAGACCGTGCGCCAACGGCCCCCCGATGGACGAATGCCCACCCATCAGGCCCACCACCAGCTCACCCCCCAGAAAGGCCACGGCTGCCCAGGCAAACACCCGTTCGCGCCGGCCCGGATTGCGGTGGAGCCACACTGCGGCTACGCCCAGCGCCACCACGAGCACAAAGGCCAGGTATTGCCGCAATGACCCACCCGCCGCAGCGGCAAACCAGCCTGGCAGGGGCCCCATGGCCGAGCCCACCAGCAGCAGCGCCACCACGCCCGAGGCGGCCAGCCAGACCTTGGCCGGGCCGGGCATTGCCAGCCGCGCGGCTGTGAGCAGCAGGGTGACGACTTCGACCACCCGCGCCCAGCTGCTCAGCCACAGTGAGATGTGGGCCGTGCCCATTGGCATGTGCACGGGCGTGGAATGTGCCAGCACGCCGTGCAGAAAATTGCACACCGCCGCGACACCAAAGCCTGCGACCAGCACATTGGCCCGGGCCTGCTCGGACGGGTCCAGTGTGTGCAGGGATACCGATACCACCAGCAACCCCAACAGCACTGCCACCAGTTCCATAAATGGCTCGAGGCCGTGCTGGGAACCCGCCCCCGGCCCCAACATCTGGGCCACTGGCACGATCACCAGCGTCAATGCTGCGACCACCAGCACCACCGTCAGGGCGGGCGCATCCGCCCACGGTGGACGCGCAGGCGGGGTGCGGGTGGGAGAGGACGACAGCGGCATGGTCTGGAGTGTTTCTACCGGGTTCTACATAGCGTCACAAGTGTATCGACGAGTAAGGCGCGGGGGTGCGTGTTTCCCCCCACCATCGGGCTCCATGCAAAACGGGGCCGAAGCCCCGTTGCCGACGATGCCGGTGCCCTGCACCGCCGACAGGGCAGTGTCACCCCTGCAACAACTGGCGCAGCACAAACGGCAGGATGCCGCCGGCCTGGTAGTAGTCCACCTCGATGGGCGTGTCGATGCGCAGCGTGACGGTGACTTCCTGGCGCGAGCCGTCCGCGCGGCGGATGACCAGTTGCGCGTCGCTTTGTGGTGTGAGCGCCGGGTCGGGCACCACATCGATCAGCTCATTGCCCGTGAGGCCCAGCGTCTCCCACGATTCGCCCGCCTTGAACTGCAGCGGCAGCACCCCCATGCCCACCAGGTTGGAGCGGTGAATGCGCTCAAAACTGCGCGCCACCACGGCCTTGATGCCGAGCAGCTGCGTGCCCTTGGCGGCCCAGTCGCGGCTGGAGCCGGTGCCGTATTCCTCGCCCGCAAAGATCACCGTGGGCGTCTTTTGCGCCATGTACTGCATGGCGGCATCGAAGATGAACATCTTCTCGCCCTGCAGCGCGCCTTCGTTCTGGAACACCGTCACCCCACCCTCTTCGCGCGAGCCGTCGGCAGTGGGCGGGATCATCAGGTTCTTGATGCGCACGTTGGCAAAGGTGCCGCGCACCATCACGTCGTGGTTGCCCCGGCGCGCGCCGTAGCTGTTGAAGTCGGCCTTTTGGACGCCATGCTGCCGCAGCCACTGGCCAGCGGGTGAGCTTTCCTTGATGGAGCCTGCGGGCGAGATGTGGTCAGTGGTGATGGAGTCGCCAAACAGCGCCATGATGCGGGCACCGATCACCGATGGAAGTTTGGCATCATTTTGGCCTCCAGCGCTTGATGGATCTGCGTTAGCAGCTCCTTTTTCAAGAGCAAACTGTGCAAAAAACGGAGGCTCTGCAATGTAGGTGCTGGCGGGCCAGGTGTAGGCGGTGCCGCTCACGCCCTTGATCTTTTCCCACAGCTTGCCAGGGTCGGTGGCCACCTTGGCGTAGTTCTCGCGGAAGGCCTTGCCGTTCATGGCGAACTTGAGCAGGGCGTGCACCTCTTCGCTGCTGGGCCAGATGTCGCCCAGGTAGATGTCCTTGCCACCCTTGCCCTTGCCCACCGGCTCGGTCATCAGGTCCTTGAGCACCGTGCCGGCGATGGCATAGGCCACCACCAGCGGCGGACTGGCCAGGAAGTTGGCCTTGAGGTTGGGATGGATGCGCGCCTCGAAGTTGCGGTTGCCCGACAGCACCGCGGCACACACCAGGTCGTTGCTGGTAATGGCCTCATTCAGCTCGGGCGTGAGGTCGCCCGCATTGCCGATACAGGTGGTGCAGCCGTAACCCGCCAGCGCAAAGCCCAGCTTTTCCAGGTAAGGGAGCAAGCCGGTCTGCGTGAGGTATTCGGTGACGATGCGCGAGCCAGGGGCGAGCGAGGTCTTGATGTGCGGCTTGACCTTGAGCCCCGCCTCCACTGCCTTCTTGGCCAAGAGGCCTGCGGCCAGCAGCACGCTTGGGTTGCTGGTGTTGGTACAGCTGGTGATGGCGGCAATCAGCACGTCGCCATTGCCCACGGTCACGTCACCCGTGCGGCTGGCTTGCTGGGCGGGGACTTCGGCATGCGCGGCCGCCAGCGTGGGCTTGTTCTGCTCCATCTCCACGATGAATCGCGGTGCACCCGATGGCGCTGGCACCTCTGCCGGAGCGCCCACATCGACAGGAGCATCACTGGCCCGGACATGGTGGCGCGTGTGCAGCAGCTCGGCCGGGCGGTTGAAACCATTTTGTGCATTGGGCTTGCTGAACAGGTCGGCAAACTGGCTGCAGACCTTGCCCAGTTCGATGCGGTCTTGCGGGCGCTTGGGGCCAGCCAGGCTGGGGGTGACGCTGCCAAGGTCGAGCTTCACCACCTGCGAATAGTCCACCTCGCCCGCCAGCGGCACGCCGAACAGGCCCTGGGCCTTGAAGTAGGCCTCAAACGCTTCGATCTCGGCCTTGGTGCGGCCCGTGCCCTTGAAGTAGTCGATGGTCTTTTCGTCCACCGGGAAGAACCCCATGGTCGCGCCGTATTCGGGCGCCATGTTGCCGATGGTGGCCCGGTCGGGCAACGCCAAGGTGCGCGTGCCTTCACCAAAAAACTCCACGAACTTGCCCACCACCTTGTGCTGGCGCAGCAGCTCGGTCACCGTGAGCACCAGGTCGGTGGCGGTCACGCCCTCGCGCAGCTGGCCCGTCATCTCAAAGCCCACGACGTCGGGCGTGAGGAAGTACACCGGCTGGCCCAGCATGGCGGCCTCGGCCTCGATGCCGCCCACGCCCCAGCCCACCACGCCAATGCCGTTGATCATGGTGGTGTGGCTGTCGGTGCCCACAAGGGTGTCGGGGTAGTAGACGTTGTCCTTGCGCTTGTGCACGCCACGCGCCAAATATTCGAGGTTAACCTGGTGCACGATGCCAAAGCCCGGCGGCACCACGCCAAACGTGTCGAAGGCCTGCATGCCCCACTTCATGAATTCGTAGCGCTCGCGGTTGCGCTGGAATTCGAGCTTCATGTTCAGGTCGAGCGAATTCTTCTTGCCGTAGTGGTCGACCATGATGGAGTGGTCCACCACCAGGTCCACGGGCACCAGCGGCTCGATCTTCTTGGGATTCTTGCCCAATTTCACGGCCACGCTGCGCATGGCGGCCAGGTCGGCCAAGAGCGGCACGCCGGTGAAGTCCTGCAGCACCACGCGGGAGACGACAAACGGAATCTCGTCCGTACGCGCGGCATTGGGCGCCCAGTGCGCAAGCTGTTGCACATGCTCGGCGGTCACCTTGCGGCCATCGCAATTGCGCAGCACCGATTCGAGCACGATGCGGATCGACACGGGCAAGCGCTGGATCTGGGGGAACTGCTTGGCCAGCGCGGGCAGCGAGTAGAACTGGCCTTCTTTGCCAGACGCTGTCTTGAAACTCTTGAGGGTGTTGGCAAACGCGTGGCGGGCGGGCTTGGGCGACAACTTGCGTGATACGGCCATGGCAAACTCCTGTGAAAGGCAACAAAGCCTATTCTGGCAGTCCTGCATGGCGGTGCAATCGTGGGGCTATGCAAACGCGGCCCCCAACCCTGTGCGGCGTGGTCGGGTCGCCCGATCCACGCCACCCGTGCCCGATATCGGCATAAAAAATGCCCCTGGCGCTTGATGGAAAAGCGCAAGCAGCTATATTTTCAGGAGCAAACAACCGATCTCCATCACGCCGCAGCCCAGGTTGGCAGGCGGCGCACGCCAAACCACTGCAGCTCGGCCAGCATGGCCACCGAGACCACATGCACCAGCAAATAGGCCTGGCCCAGCAAGGTGGGCGTGAGCGTGGAGCCCAGCAGCAGCAACAGGCTGGCCAACGCCCAGGCCAAGTTGCCCACGATCAGCACCCACAGCCAGCCACGCGGCATGGGCTCAGACCGGGCAATCGCTATCGCCAGGGCGGCATAGCCCAGCAGCATGGCGCCCGTCACCTGCAGCAGCCCGGGCGGCAGGCCCAGCCACTCGGCCAGGGGCGCTGTCAGCAGCAGGTGCAGGGCGCCGAGCAGAACCCCCGTGGAGGCATCGAACCAGACCACGGCACGCAGGAATCGGGGGGAGGACATCAGCTTGAACATGGAAAGCTCCTTGGTTGAGGAAGAAAGAAGGCTCCATCGTTCCCGCCCTGGCGCACCGCGTCGATGACCTGCCAGGTAATGGCCCGTGTGCGGTTAGCGCCTAGGATGGCGGCCATGACCTCCACCGCACCGTCCTCTCACCGCTCTCCGCGCCATCCTTTGCCGCACCGCGTGGCACCGGCGGGGCCCACCTCGTTTGGCGACCACCTGCGCACCTGGCGCCAGCAGCGGCACCTGAGCCAGCTGGAGCTGGCCGACGAGGCGGACATCTCCACGCGCCATGTGAGCTTCATGGAAACCGGCCGCACCAACCCCAGCCGCGACATGGTGCTGCGCCTGTGCGAGCGCCTGGCCATTCCACTGCGTGAGCGCAACGCCCTGCTGGTGGCCGCCGGCTACGCCCCCATGTACCGCGAACGCGCGCTGGACGACCCTGCGCTGGCCGCGGCGCGCCAGGCGGTGGAACTGGTGCTCAAGGGCCACGAACCCTGCCCCGCCATTGCCCTCGACCGCTGCTGGAACGTGGTGGCCACCAACCGCGCCGCGCTGGCCCTGCTGTCTGCCCACGTCAGTCCCGAACTGCTGGCGCCACCTGTCAACGTGTTCCGGCTGAGCCTGCACCCCCAGGGGCTGGCGCCGCGCATCGCCAATCTGGCGCAGTGGCGGGCGCACCTGTTTGAACGCCTGCGCCAGCAGATACAGGCCACGGCCGACCCGGCACTGATCGCACTGCAGGCAGAACTGCTGCAATATCCCGCCCCGCCGGAATCCGATGCCCTGGTACTGGCAGGTGAAATGCTGGGCGTGGTAATGCCGTTCTGCTTTGAAAGCGTGCATGGAATGCTCTCCCTCATCAGCACCACCACGATATTCGGAACGCCGGTGGATGTGACATTGCAGGAACTGGCTGTGGAATCCTTCTTTCCGGCGGACGATTTCACGGCACAGGTATTGCGCAAGATTGCGCAGGAAAACCTCGGGGTTGCAGAAGGCTGAACGTAATACCTGTGCACTGTGAGGGTGCAATCAATGCGCGCCGTGCAAAATTAAAACGATGACCATCCGATTCACCAAATGGCTTCACAACGCACATTGCGCTGCCGATAAATCGCAGACACTGCGCACGAAGTTACCGCACATGCATTTCCTGTTCGTCGCACAGTGCGTACAGGTGTCGAGGCGCCACCCGCCTGAGCACCTTTTGTCCTGGCCAAGGGTAGCCCATTAAAAAAGCCCGCAGCAGCGGGCTTTTTTAATGCAGGGCAAAGACCCTTAAATCACAAACTTTTCGCGGTTTTCGTTTTGAATCCACTTGGGAGCCTTGCCACGGCCTGTCCAGGTTTCGCCGGTGGCGGGGTTGCGGTACTTGGGCGCCACCTTGGTGCCGGCCGTAGAACTGCGACCTGTCTTGCCAGACGCCTTGCCGGTGGGGAACACGTCCTGGGCAGTCAGCCCATATTCGGCCACCAGTGAACGGACCTGCGACACAGCGTCCGACAGTTCCCGGCGCCGGGCTTCACTGATTTGTTGCTCAAGGGCTTCGCGCTGCTTCAACAGTTCTTTATAGCTGGTCATGGTGTCTGGATTTTGGATAAGGGTGAAGACCCGCGAATTATAAGAATAATGTGCCTTTTTTGTGCAACCACTTTCAGAATTTCATTAAAAATTCTTGGCATTAACCCCCAACACCCATTGATGCATGGTTTGCGTCTGGCTGAACAACCGGGGTATTGATGCTTGCTGGAGGCGATCGGGGTTCCGTCTTCTGGCTGGGGCAATACGTTGTCGATACGCTTGCATTCCAGCGCCAGCACCTCAAATACCCAGCCCATGCACCGAATGCGGTCGCCCACTTCCATCAAATGCCCCGTTTCTTCCCTCAAACGGGCCGCCCGCGTGTTATAGCGACCACGGCCCTCACCCGGTAAATTGCGAATATCCAGGCGCGCCTTGAGTTCCGACACCGGTATCCAGCCATCCAACCGCCAGGCCCCTTCATCGCGCTGCGGGGCCCAGGCATCGCGGCCCCCCGGCTGCAATTCAACGGGAATGGCTTTCAGTAAATGGCGCGGGTCATGATGCATTGCGCCACACCATATTCATCGCCCACAACCACCATGCGCCCAGAACGGGCCCGTAACTGCTCCAGCAACTCCACCCCATTGAGGGTTTCGGGCAGAAATTTCGCCGCCCGTCCATGCGGACACCGCGCGTCCTCGGCCTCAACGCCCAGCTCCGGCACATGCTGAGCAAGGTCGGCGACGCGATCAGCAGAAAATCCGTGCTTCACTCATAAAGATCACCATGGCGCTTTACTGTATCGGCGACATCCAGGGCTGCGACGCCGCGCTGGACCGCCTGCTGGACACCATCGGCTTTTCCCCTAGCCGCGACACGGTCTACCTGCTGGGTGACCTCGTCAACCGAGGGCCTGACTCGGCCGCCGTGCTGCGCCGCTGCATGCGCCATGGCGACGCCATCCGATGCCTGCTGGGCAATCACGACCTGCACCTGCTGGCCGCCGCACACGGTGCGCGCAAGCCCTCGCGGCGCGACACGCTGGGCACGGTGCTGGACGCCCCCGACCGCGCTGCCCTGCTCGACTGGGTGCGCCAGCAGCCCCTGGCCCGCACCCACACGCATGCGGGGCAAACGCTGCTGATGGTGCATGCCGGTGTGCTGCCCACCTGGACGGCCGCAGAGACTCTCGCGTACGCGGACGAAGTCCATGCAGTACTGCGCGGCCCTGACCTGCCCGATTTTCTGCACGCCATGTACGGCAACATCCCCGACCACTGGAGTGACGATCTGACCGGCACGGATCGCCTGCGGGTGATCGTGAATGCGCTCACCCGGCTGCGCTTTTGCTCGGCCGACGGCGTGATGGATTTTGAAAGCACCGAAAGCGCCAGCGCCGCCCCGCCCGGCCTCATGCCCTGGTTCGACGTGCCAGGGCGGCGCACAGCGGGCACGCTGATGGCCTTCGGTCACTGGTCCACGCTGGGCTGGCTCAACCGCAGCGATCTGCTCGGACTGGACACGGGCTGCGTGTGGGGCGGCTGCCTGAGCGCCGTGCGTTTTGGCGCGACGCTGGCCGAGCGTGAGCTGCTGCAGGTGCATTGCGAGCAGGCCCAGGCCCCGGGCTGAATAAACCGCAGCAGGTTCAGGACGGCACTGGCTCCAGCAACGCCGACATGGCGGTGGACTGCCAGACACCACCGTCCTGCCCAGCGATCAGCACGGCCAGCCCCGGCATGCGCTGCGCCAGTGCCCTGCCCGCCTGCGGGCCCTGCACCATCAACGCGGCGCCCAGTCCGTTGACGGCCGCCACGTCGCGCGCCACCAGGCTCACGCCATGCACGCCCGATGCCGGACGCCCTGTTCGCGGATTGAGCACATGGTGCTGGCGCTGGCCTTGGTGGAAGAAGAAGCGTTCATAGTCGCCCGACGAGGCCACCACACCGGCGCCCGCCACGGCCACAACACCCAGCAAGCGCTCGGGGGAACGCGGGTCGCGCAGCCCCACACGCCAAGGCCTGCCTTGCCACAGCCCGTGGGTCAGCACGTCACCACCACCGTTGACCATGGCGTTCTCAACCCCTTCGGAGCGCAGCATGTTCATGCCGGCTTCCAGGATCGGTAGCTTGGCGATGCCCCCCAGGTCCAGCGCCATGCCCTGGCGGGCCAGGAAGGCCGTGCCAGCGGCCACGTCCAGCACCAGGCTGCGCGCATCCACCAGGGGTAGTTGCCGCGCGATCTCGCTGGCGCCGGGCACCACCTTTTCGCCAGGGCCAAAGTTCCAGGACTTGAAAGCCCCCACGGTCACATCAAAGGCCCCACGGCTTGTTGCCGACACACGCTGCGCACTCTGCAGCACCGCCATGACCTCGGCCGGAACCATCACTGGCGTCACGCCTGCAGCCAGATTGATGCGACTGACCACGCTGCGGGGTTGGTAGCGGCTCATGAGCGCTTCCAGCCTCTGCATCTCTGCATAGGCCCGGTCCATGGCGCGGCGCAACTGCGGGCCATCAACACCCTCCACGGCCATATCCACCTGCGTTCCCATCAGGGGACGCGAGCTGCGTTCAGACACCACCCGTGCGCCCGCTGACGCGCCACCACCCCAGACCGCACCACCCAGCAAGGGCAATGCCATCACCATGCGACGGCGCGACAGACCCTGAGGGGGCAGAGAAGCTTGCTGCATGGCGCCTCCGCTCAGAGCGACTTGTCGGCCATGTAATCCACGGCGGCCTTGACCTCGGCGTCGGTCAGATTGGCGGAGCCCCCCTTCGCAGGCATCATGCCTTTCGCCCCGGTAAAGCCCTCGATCGCGTGCTTGTACATCGTGTCCTTGCCCTGGGCAATGCGCGGGCCCCAGTCGGCCTTGTCGCCCGGCTTGGGGGCACCGGCCACGCCAGCGGCATGGCACATGGCGCAAGTCTTGCCAAACACGCTCTTGCCCAGTTCGTTCTCTGCGGCAGCCGGTGCGGCGGGGGCCGCTGCGGGCGCTGGGGCCGTCACCGCAGCGGGTGCAGCCACCGGAGCAGGTTCCGACTTCTTGTCGCCACAACCGGCCAGCAGTGTGGCCAAGATCGCTACGGCGACCATCACGGTTTTCTTTTGCATCGCATACATCCTGTTCTTGGGGGTTAAAAAAAATCTGAGAGGGCCTGTGGCTGCGCGAGAAATGCGACGAAATGCGTCCAGCACCTGGCCTGAAAAAACCTACGGGCATTGCACAGGCACCGCTTCAGACTGGTGCATTGACTGTAGGTGCAAGAAGCACTTTTGGGCAGAGGCGAGCGCCGCCAAAGCATGATCCAGATCAAATTGATTCATATTACGTGAATCTATTATTCGTGCCATGCAAAGCCATCACAACCTGCGAACACTGCGCCTTTGGGTGCTGGCGTGGTTTGTCATGGCGCTGGCTGCTGCGGTGGCTTCACCGCTGGTAGTGCCGCGAAGCATGGAGCTGGTCTGCTCCGGCTCCGGCACAGGCAGCGCCAAGCTGGTGGTGAAGACCGCTGAGGGCTTGGTAGCGGCAGACGCCACCGGTCTCGATTGCCCTGTGTGCCTCGGGGCCGACACGCCACCCACCACCCATCTCGCAGCGGCAACCACTGCTGCCGCCCCCACCTTCCAGCCCCGTTTTCACACACCACTTTTTCCACGCACAGGGGTGGCGTTCAGCCCCCCTGCACGCGCACCACCCCTTTTCAACTGAGCGATCCCAAAGAGGAAAACCATGACCGAGAGAAAAGACAGTCCCCTTCCCGCTGCTGGCCTGGGCCGACGCAGCTTCATCAACACGGCGGCCCTGGTCGGGCTGACTGCAGGCGTCGCCGCATGCAACGAAAAGCCCAGCGCTGCAACGCCTGCGGCCCCCGCCCCTGCAGCACCTGCGGCCAGCCATGCCGCCGCTGGCGCCAACGTGCACCTCAAGCCCGGCGAGCTGGACACCTACTACGGCCTCTGGAGCGGCGGCCACACGGGCGACATGCGCGTGCTGGGCCTTCCCTCGGGCCGCGAGATCACCCGCATCCCCTGCTTTGTGCCCGACGCCCTGGTGGGCTGGGGCATCACGAACGAATCCAAGGCCATCATGGGCACCAAGGCCGATGGCAGCCTGAAGTACACGGTGGCCGACACCCACCACACACATGCCTCGTACAAGGACGGCAACTACGACGGCCGCTATGCCTGGATCAACGACAAGATCAACAGCCGCATCGCGCGCATACGCCTCGACTACTTCGTGTGCGACAAGATCACCGAGCTGCCCAACGTGCAGGGCTTTCACGGCATCTTCCCGGACAAGGCCGACCCGGTGGACCCTGCCATCAACTACACCACGCGCGTGTTCTGCGGCGGTGAGTTCGCCATCCCCCTGCCCAACACGGGCACGGAAGACTCGGGCAAATACCGTTCGATGTTCAGCTGCGTCGATGCAGAAACGATGGAAGTGCGCTGGCAAGTGCTGATCGACGGCAACTGCGATCTGGTCGCCACGTCATACGACGGCAAGCTGGCCGCCACCAACCAGTACAACGTGGAAATGGGTGCCAAGTACGAGGACATGATGTCCGCCGAACGCGATGCCTGCCTGTTCTTCAACGTGGGCCGCATCGAGGCTGCCGTGAAGGCTGGCAAGTTCAAGACCATCGGCACCAGCAAGGTGCCCGTGGTGGACGGCACCCATGAAGCCAACAAGGACCCCAAGACAGCACTCACTGCCTACGTTTCGGTGCCCAAGAACCCCCACGGCGTGAACGCCAGCCCCGATGGCAAATACTTCATCTGCGCCGGCAAGCTGTCGCCCACCGGCACCGTGATCGAGCTGGCCAAGGTGCTGGACTATTTCGAAGGCAAGCTCGAAAAGCTGGACTCCGCCATCGTGGCCGAAGTGGAGCTGGGCCTGGGCCCGCTGCACACCGCCTTCGACGGCCGTGGCAATGCCTACACCACCCTCTTCCTGGACAGCCAGGTCGTGAAGTGGAACGTGGAGGCTGCCATCAAGTTCCACGCGGGCGACAAGACCGCCAAGTACGTGGTGGACCGCCTCGATGTGCAATACCAGCCCGGCCACTTGAATGCATCGCAGTCCGAAACCAAGGCCGCCGACGGCAAGTACCTGGCCGTGGGTTGCAAGTTCTCCAAGGACCGCTTCCTGCCCGTGGGCCCGCTGCACCCCGAGAACGAGCAGCTCATCGACATCTCGGGCGAGAAGATGGTGCTGCTGGCCGACCACCCCGTGCGTGGCGAGCCCCATGACTTCATCATCTTCAAGCGCGACCTGGTGCGCCCCAAGCAGGTCTACACGCTCGACGAGTTCCCGCTGGCCGTCAAGGACCCCAAGGAGTCCGGCGTGTTCCGTAATGGCAAGAAGGTCACCGTGAAGATGACTTCGCAAGCCCCGGCCTTCAGCCTGCGCGAGTTCAAGCTCAAGAAGGGTGACGAGGTCACGCTGATCCTGACCAACCTGGACAAGATCGAAGACCTGACGCACGGCTTTGCGATCCCGAACTACAACGTGAACTTCATCGTGAACCCGCTGGAGACCAAGTCGGTGAGCTTCGTGGCCGACAAGCCCGGTGTGTTCTGGTGCTACTGCACGCACTTCTGCCATGCGCTGCATTTGGAAATGCGCACTCGGATGATCGTGGAGGGTTAACCAGGGCGATCCTCCTGAGGCGCTGCGCGCCTTCCCCCTTCTCTCGGCTTCGCCGGGAAGGGGGACGATGCACTCGCTGCGGGGCGGCCCTTGCTCTGCATCCCTGGCCTGGGGCGCGCCAGTTGCGACGACTGCGCTCCACTTCGCATCATATTGGCCGCTAGCGCTTGATGAATAAGCGCTAGCAGCTATCAAAAAGATAGTCCCATGATTTCCCTCCGTCGGCGGTTCGCCACGCTTCTTCTGGTCTTGTTGGCAGCACTTTGGCTGGCGCCGCGCGCGCATGCTGCAGCAGGCGCCTACGAGGCCGAGCTGCCTGCGGAACTCTCTACCGCGCGCGACATGTGCGCACTGGTGCCGTGCAAGGACGTGTTTCCCGGCGCCAGTCATTTCTCAGAACGCAAGGGTCAGCCGCCCTACGTAGAGGCTTACGACAACGACACCGCACAAAAGAAGCTGCTGGGCTATGTGATGCTCTCCACCGACATCACGGACACCCCGGCCTACTCGGGCAAGCCTGTGGTCACGCTGATCGGCATGGACACACAGGGCCGCTTCGTGGGCGTGAAGGTGCTCAAGCATTCCGAGCCCATCCTGCTGCTGGGCATCCCTGAATCCGCACTGCTCAAGTTCAACGCCCAGTACCTGGGCAAGTCGGTGGCCGACAAGATCGAGGTGGGCCAGTCGCGCCCTGATGAAAACGTGCTGGGCCTCGACGCCATCTCGGGTGCCACGGTCACCGTCATCGCGCAGAACCAGGTGATGATGGCCTCGGGCTCCGCCGTGGCGCGGCAGGTGGGCATCCTCGCGCCCACGGTGCGCGAGCCCGCACGCTATGCCGAAACCGGCAGGCGCCTGAGCTGGGCCGAGCTGGTGCAACAAGGCACCGTGCAGCGCCTGCGCGTGCAGCCCGAACAGGTGGGCCTGGACAAGGGCCCCGACCCGTTCATCGAGCTGTGGTTTGGCGACCTGAACCACCCGGACATTGGCAAGAGCCTTCTGGGCGAGAACGGCTGGAACAACCTGCGCCTGCAGCTCAAGGAGGGCGAACACGCCTTCTTCATCGTCCGTACCGGTGGCAAGGAATCGTTCAAGGGCTCGGGCTTTGTGCGCGGCGGCATCTACGACCGTGTGCAGGTGCGCCAAGGCGCAGATTCGTTCACCTTCCGCGACCTGGACGCGCTCAACCTGTATGGCATCGAGGCCGCAGGCGCACCCAGCTACAACGAATCGGTCATCTTCATCATCCGCTCACCCGCCTTCTCGGCCGCCTACCCGTGGAAGCTGAGCTTTCTGGGCAACCGCGTGGACCGGGCCACGGGCACACGCAGCTTCACCAGCTTTGACACGCCCTACTGGCTGCCCGCCGCCATGCTGCAAGGCGGGCGCCCCACCATCAACGAGCCCGACGACCCCTGGGTGCGCGTGTGGAAGTCGCGTGCGGTAGAGATTGCGCTGTTCGCCGCGCTGCTGATTGCCGTCACCGTGGTGTACGCCCTGCGCGAGAAGCTCACGCGCCTGTCCACCCACAAGAACAAGTGGCCGGTCAACGCCTTCAAGTACAGCTTCTGGGCCCTCAGCATCGGCTGGATCGGCTTCGGCGCCATGGCACAGCCTTCCATCACGCAGGTGCTGACCTGGTTCCACGCGCTGCTGTTCCAGTGGACTTGGTCGCTGTTCCTGTCCGACCCGTTCATCTTCCTGTTCTGGATCTTCATCATCGTCACCGTGTTCCTGTTCGGGCGCGGGTTGTTTTGCGGCTGGATGTGCCCGTTTGGCTCGCTGCAGGAGGGCATCTACAAGATCGCGCGTGCGGTGGGCTTCAAGCGCTTTCAGACGCAGCTGCCGCAGAAGTGGCACGACCGGCTCAAGTGGGTCAAGTACGCGGTGTTCTTCGGGTTGCTGGTGGTTTCGATGTTCTCGATGGGACTGGCTGAGAAGCTGGCCGAGGTGGAGCCGTTCAAGACCACCTTCCTGGTCGGTGTGCTGAACCGCGCCTGGCCCTACAGCCTGTTTGTGGCGGCCATCCTGGGCGTGTCGATCTTCATCGAGCGGCCCTATTGCAAATACATCTGCCCACTGGGCGCCTCGCTGGCCATGCCCAGCACGTTCCGCTGGTTTGGCCTCAAGCGCAAGCAGGACTGCAACAGCTGCAAGGCCTGCGCCGTCGGCTGCGGCGCCCAGGCGATTGACGCCGATGGCCGCATCGACCACCGCGAATGCCTGCACTGCCTGGACTGCATGATTCTCTACACCGATACCAAGGGCTGCCCGCCCCTGGCCAAGGAACGCAAGCGCCGCGAGAAAGATGGTCTGGAAATCACGCCCGTCGGCAAGAACGGCTATTTCATCCCGATCCACCCTGCCACGGTGCAGGACCAGATCTCGGCCAAGGCCGCGAAGGGGCCGGACCCACGCTGGCCTACGGCGCCAGTGCTGCCGCAGACCAAGGCAGGCTCGCGCGGCCTGCGCTGGATGGCGAAGGAGCTGGTGGACCATCTGTGGCCCTGGAGCCGCGAAGGCTGGGCGTCGCGGCGCGCGCTGCAGATCGCGGGCTTCTCGCTCGCCCTGGCTGCCAGCGTGGCCTGGGTGATGACCGCCCTGGGCACGTTGTCGTCGGGCGCCATCATCGGCTGGTGGTTTGGCTGGAGCGTGTACGAGGTGCTGATCCGCCTGTCGGGCAAGCGCTATGTGAAGGACGGCCCGTGGTGGCGCGACCAGTACCGCCGGGCGGGCGTGATGGACATGCTGAGCTATGTGGGCTTCAAGAACCTGCTGATCGGCGCAGCACTCTTCCTGGCCATCAAGGCCCTGGTGGGATTGGCGTGATGAAGCCCCTGCGTGCCATCACTGCGTTCGTGGCGCTGGCCGGGTGCCTGCTGGCCTTGTCCGCCAGCGCAGCCACCGTCACCGTGCGCCCCGGGCATGACCTGCAGGCAGCCATCACGGCAGCCGCGCCGGGCGACACGGTGGAGGTGCAGCGTGGCTTCTACCGCGCGAACCTGCGCATCGACAAGGCCCTGACCCTGCGCGGCATCGACCGCCCCACGCTCAGCGGCGGCCAGACGGGCGACACCATCCGCGTCACCGCGCCCGACGTGGTGATCGAAGGCCTGATCGTGCGCGACTCGGGCACCAGCTTGAAGGACCAGAACGCAGGCATCTACGTGTACCCCGGCGCGCACCGCGCCGTGGTGCGCCACAACGACCTCACCTACAACCTCTTTGGCCTGTGGATTGAGAAGGCCAACGATGTACAGGTGCTGCACAACACCATCACCGGCCTGCGCGATGTGAACTCATCGCAGCGCGGCAACGGCGTACAGCTGTACAACACCACGGGCGCACGCATCGAGGGCAATCACATCAGCTTTGTGCGCGACGCGCTGTATGTGGACGTGTCGCACCACGCGGTGTTTCGCGGCAACCGGCTGCACCACAGCCGCTACGGCACGCACTACATGAACTCCTACTACAACCTGTGGGAGGACAACGATACCTACCTCAACCGTGGCGGCCTGGCGCTGATGGAGGTGCGCGACCAGGTGGTGCGCAATAACCGCGCGTGGGGCAACAGCGACCACGGCATCATGCTGCGCACCTTGCAGGACTCGGTGATCGAGAACAACGTGGTGGCTGAGAACTCCCGAGGCTTCTTCATCTACGACGTGGAGTACATCACCCTGCGCGGCAACCTGGTGACCCGCAACACGGTGGGCGTGCACCTGTCGGCCGGCTCCAAAAACAACAAGGTCGAAGGCAACGACTTCATCGGCAACCGCGAGCAGGTGCGCTATGTGGGCGCCCGCGACGAGCGCTGGGGCACCGAAGGCGGCAACCACTGGAGCAACTACCTGGGCTGGGACCGCGACGGCAACGGCGTGGGCGACGTCCCCTATGAGGCCAACGACATGGTGGACCGCCTGACCTGGCGCCACCCCGCCATCAAGCTGCTGCTGGCCAGCCCCGCCGTGCAGGCACTGCGCCTGGTGGGCCAGCAGTTTCCGGTGCTGCGCGTGCCCACCGTGGTGGACCCAAAGCCCCGCATGCAACCGAACCAACCCCAACGGAATTTTCAGCGTGACACGCAACCCTCCCCCCATTGACCTGAGCGAGCCCCCCGCCATCGAGGTGCGGGGCGCGCACAAGCACTACGGCGCACTGCACGCCGTGGACGGCATCGACCTGCGCATTGCGCGCGGCGAGATCTTCGGCCTCATCGGCCACAACGGTGCGGGCAAGAGCACGCTGTTCAAGATGATCCTGGGCCTCACGCCCGCCACCTCGGGCGAGATCCGGGTGGGCGGCGCCACCGTGCAGGGCCGCGACTTTCGCGCCGCCCGCCGCCACCTGGGCTACCTGCCCGAGAACGTGGTGCTCTACGACAACCTGAACGGACTGGAAACGCTGCGTTTCTTCGCCCGCCTCAAGGGTGCGCCCCTCGCACAATGCCCCGCGCTGCTGGAACGCGTGGGCCTGGCCCACGCGGGCAACCGCGCCGTGCGCGAATACTCCAAGGGCATGCGCCAGCGCCTGGGGTTTGCGCAAGCCCTGCTGGGCGAGCCCCAGGTGCTGCTGCTCGACGAGCCCACCAACGGCCTGGACCCGCAGGCCATCCGCGACTTCTACGCCACACTGCGCGAGCTGCAGGCGGGTGGCGTGACCATCGTCATCACTTCGCACATCCTGGCCGAGCTGCAGGAGCGCGTGGACCGCCTTGCCATCCTGGCCTCCGGCAAGCTGCAGGCCCTGGGCAGCGTGCAGGCGCTGCGCGAGCAGGCGCACATGCCGCTGACCATCCACCTCACCCTGGCTGCGGCCGACCGGCCTGCCGCGCTGGGGCTGCTCTCTGCCGTGCCCGGCATCACCGCAGCGGAAACGCCGGAAGGCCTGCATGTGGACTGCCCGCGCGGCAGCAAGATGGCCGTGCTGGGTGTGCTGGTACCGCTGGGCGCGGCGCTGCAGGACCTGCAGATCCAGGAACCCTCGCTTGAGGATGTGTACTTCGACCTGCGCAAGGGCTAGCCATGGAATTCCAACAAATCTTCACCATCGCGGGCAAAGAGTTCCGCGACCGCATGCGCAACCGCTGGGTGCTGGCCGTGGCGCTCGTGTTCACCGTGTTCTCGCTGGCCATCGCCTACTTTGGCGGCGCGCAGCAGGGCACCGTGGGCTTTCGGTCCATCGAGTTCACCATCGCCAGCCTGGTCAGCCTGGTGATCTACCTGATCCCGCTGATCGCGCTGCTGCTGGGCTTCGACGCCATCGTGGGCGAGCGCGAGCGCGGCTCGCTCGACCTGTTGCTGTCGCTGCCAATCACGCGGCTGGAGCTGTTGCTGGGCAAGTACCTGGGGCTGGCGGCGGCGCTCACGCTCTCAACCCTGGCGGGGTTTGGCCTGGTGGCCGTGCTGCTGGTGCGGCAGTTCAGCGGGGCTGCGCTATTCCACTACGGCGGCTTCATGATCAGCTCGGTGCTGCTGGGGCTGGCCTTTTTGAGCATGGCGGTGCTGCTGTCGGTGCTCACGCACGAGCGCACACGCGCCTCCGGCCTGGCGATTGCCGCCTGGTTCTTTTTTGTGCTGGTGTTTGACCTGCTGCTGCTGGGCGCCCTGGTGGCCACGGGCGGCAGCTATGGAGGCGAGGCCATGGCCTACCTGCTGCTGCTCAACCCGGCCGACGTTTTCCGCATCCTCAACGTGTTCTCGCTCGATGACGTGCGCACCCTGTACGGCCTGACCAGCATCGTGCCCCCTGCCCTGGCCAAGCCATGGCTGATGGGCGCGGTGATGGCGGGCTGGATCGTGGTGCCGCTCGGTCTTGCAAGCTGGAGATTCAAACCATGAACCATTCTTACCAACCCCGGTGCGGCTGCACCACGCGCCGGCAATTGCTGGGCTGGGCCGCACTCGCTTCGCTCGGCACACTCACGGGCCTGGCTGGTCTCACGGGCTGCAGCCAGGCGGACAACAGCGCGCAGTCCCTCCAACCCCAGGAGATCGACCGCACCACCAGCTGCGAACTCGACGGCATGCTGCTGGCCGACTACCCCGGCCCCAAGGCGCAGGTGCGCTTTGCGGGGCAGGACAAGCCTTCGTTCTTCTGCGACACGGTGGAGCTGTTCAGCACCTTGCTGGCCGGTGAGCAGGTGCGTGCCGTGCAGGCCGTGTATGTGCAGGACATGGGCCAGGCCGACTGGAATGCACCGCAGGGCCACTGGATCGACGGCAAGACCGCCCTCTACGTAGTGGGCGGCAAGCGCCACGGCTCCATGGGTCCCACCATCGGTAGCTTTGCGCAAGAGGCCGACGCGAAGAAGTTTGCTGCTGAATATGGCGGCAAGGTTCTGCGCTTTGCCGAGATCACGCCCGCCATGGTGGACCTGAGCGGCGGGGCACTGCACGACACGCGGATGTGAGCCGCCCATGCCTGCGCTGATGCCCCGCCCACACGCAGCCACCACCCGGCGCACAGCCCTTGCAGCCCTGCTGCTGGGCTCGGCAGGCCTGGTGGCATGGCAATGGCCACAGCGCACTCCGCCCCGTCCATCCGGCAACGCCGCCCTGGAGGGCATCGGCGACGATGTGTGCGTGGTGGCGCCGCCCACGCCCTACGACCCTGCGCTGGGCCAGCCCCTGACCGCCGCCCGCGAGGTGCCCGCCGACGCACGCTGCCCGGTGTGTGGCATGTACCCAGCCCGCGCACGGGCTTGGGCGGCGCAGGTCATTTTTGCGGACGGGGATGCGCATTTTTTTGACTCACCGCTCAGCCTCATGCTGTACCTTGGCAACGTGGCCCACTACACGCGGGGCCGCACGGCCGACGCCATCGTGGCGCGGTATGTCACCGATACCGATACGGGTGGTTGGCTGAACGCGCACGAGGCGGTGTATGTGACAGGGTCTTCGGCCATGGGGCCGATGCGGGCGGGCAATCTGCCCGCGTTTGCCGATGCAGAGGCTGCACAGGAGTTTGTGCAACAGCGTGGGGGCCGGGCGGTCCCCTTCGGCGCCATCGATGTGGCCTTGCTGCGCAGGCTGGCCCCAAACCTCCGGGCCGACCACCGTTTGCATTCAGATTGACGGGGCCTCAGTTGCTATTGAAAATATAGCTGCTTGCGCTTATCCATCAAGCGCTACAGGCCTAAAAAGGCCTGTATTTCATCACTGCACCGAAGTCTCTGGCTGGGCAGCCTTGAACAGCGCAGCCACCTTGCGCTTGGGCTTGATGTTGGCCGACACGCTGCTGCGCGGGGCCGACTTGGCAGCTTCCCAGGCGGGGGTTGCGTCGGCAGCTGCGCTGGCCTCATACGGCTTCTCAAAGAAGGGGTCGCGCGATGCCACGGCCGGGCGAAAGCCCCGGTGTTGTTCGCGCCCCTCGCGCCCGACGCGCTGGTCACGCTCGCGCCGTGGCGCGGCGGGGGCGGCCGGCAGCGCATCGCGCCCGTCGCCCGTCTCACCGGCTTCGCGCCAGGCACGGCGGCCGTCGTTGATGCGGCCGCGGGGCTGGTCTTCTTCGTATTCGATAGCTTCGAGATCGATCTTCTTCTTGATCAGCTTCTCGATGTCGACCACCAGACGGGCATCGCTGCCCGACACCAGCGTCACCGCCAGGCCTGAGGCGCCAGCACGGCCAGTGCGGCCGATGCGGTGCACATAGTCTTCGGCGTTGAATGGCACGTCAAAGTTGAACACCGCAGGCACGTCCTTGATGTCCAGGCCGCGCGCGGCCACATCGGTACACACCAGCAGATCGACCTCGCCGCTCTTGAAGGCTTCGAGCGCCTTCAGGCGCTCGTCCTGGCTCTTGTCGCCATGCAGCGCGGTGGTCTTGAGGCCTTCGCGCTCCAGGCTGCGCGCCAGACGGGCACAACCGAGCTTGCTGTTGACGAAGATGAACGCCTGCTTGATACCCCGGGTCTTGAGCACCTGGTGGATGGCGCGGCGCTTGTCGTCGTCATTGGCGCTGTAGAAGCGCTGCTCCACAGTGGAGGCCGTTTCGTTCGGGCGGGCCACCTCGATGGTGACGGGGTTTTGCAGGTAACTGCTGGCCAGGCGCTTGATCTCGGGCGAGAACGTGGCACTGAACAGGAGCGTGGTGCGCTGCTTGGGCAGGTAGCTCAGGATGCGCTGCAGGTCGGGCAGGAAACCGATGTCCAGCATGCGGTCGGCCTCGTCGAGCACGACGTACTCGACCTGGTTGAGCACGGCATTCTTGGCTTCGATGTGGTCCAGCAGGCGGCCTGGTGTGGCCACCAGCACTTCGACGCCTTTTTTCAGCTCGATGGTCTGGGGCTTCATGTCCATGCCGCCAAACACCACGGTGCTGCGCAGCTTGGTGTGCTTGGCGTACAGCGCGATCTGCTGCGCCACCTGGTCGGCGAGCTCGCGCGTGGGCAACAGCACCAGGGCACGCACGGGGTGGCGGGCCGGGGATGTGGAGCTGCTTTCGTGCTTGAGCAGGCGTTGCAGCAGGGGCAGCGAGAAAGCCGCCGTCTTGCCGGTGCCGGTCTGGGCTGCGCCCATCACGTCTTGCCCTGTGAGCACCACCGGAATGGCCTGCTCCTGGATGGGCGTCATGGACTCGTAGCCCATTTCGGCTACGGCGCGCGCGAGCGGTTCAGCCAGCGATAGATTGGAAAAGGAACTTGTCATTTAGCCCTCTATTGTCGCACCGGTGGCCCAAAAAGCGATTTTTCACCATGGGGGCGTGGTACAGAGCGCATTTATTCATTGAGCAAGTCACAGCAATAAGCTACATTTTTAATAGCTATCAGCGCTTATCCATCAAGCGCTAGTGGCACTTTTTATTCAAAATTACTCCAACACCGCCCGCAATTGGCGTGTGGTCACCGCCAGACGCCTCGCCCCGATCTGGGCGAGGTTATTCATCACGGTGAGCGCTGCCTCGGGGTATTGCCGGGCCCAGGCATCAAAGTGCGCCCGCGACAGGCGCACCAGGTGCGCAGGCCCCCGCTCAGACCCCGCACAAGCGCTGCGCGCAGCGCCGTTGAGGAACGCCATCTCGCCAAACGCCATGCCCGGCCCGACCGTGGCCAAGCGCAGCCCCTTGTCGGGTGGCCACTGGGTCACCAGCGTGATGTGGCCCGACTTCACCACCAGCAGGTCGTGGTCGGTGTCTCCCGCGCTGAACACCACCCCGTGGGGCGGCACGGCCAGAGGCTCCAGCAAGGCCATCAGAGCATTGGCCGCCGCCCGGGGCACGCCCTCGCCAATCTCGCCCAGCAGATCCCTTTCGGGACGCGCGGGGCGTTGCTCAATGGGGCGTTGCGAGAGGATGCCGGCCTCGGCCCATTCCAAGGCGCGGTCCAGGTCGGAAAAGGCGCGTACCTGGTCGCCTGCATGCTCAGCGGCCACAGGATCGAGCGCGGCCACGGCAGCGGCAATGCCCTGCTGGCCCAGGTCGCGCACCAGCGCGCGCAGCTGCGCCAGTGCCGTGCTGTCCCAGGCGGGCACGCGGCCCGCATCCAGAATCACCCAGCGGTGGCGCGGCTGCAGCAGCAAACGCACCTGCTCGGCCAAGTGGGCCGCCACGCCGAACGACATCACGCCCTGCAGTTCAAACACAGCCACCTGGTTCATCCGCGGCGAGAGCCAGGTGTCCGAGCCCGCGCGCCGCAGCCGGCGCGAGCGCAGTTCGCCATCGAGCCGCACATGGCGCAGCACCTTGGCGGCGGAGTCGTGCAGCAACACAAAGGTGGCCACCACCAGGCCCGCAACCAGCGCGCCCACGCCGCCCATCACGGCAAACACCAGCGCCACCAGCCAGCTTTGCGCCCAGGTCACCCGCGAGCGCTGCGCGTAGCGCAGCGACCACATGAGACCCGGCACCTGCATGAGCCCGGCCAGCACCAGCCCACCCGCCAGGCAGGCCATGGGCACCCAGTGCAGCCACCAGGCGCCCGTCACTGCCACGCCCAGCATGATGCCGGCATGCCAGCGCGGTGCGTCGCGGGAGGGGCCCGCCTGCGCCAGCACAATGCGCGAGCGCGATGCGCTGGTGGATGCAGGAATCATCCCGGCCAGCCCGCACAACACGCCCAACAGGCTCTCGCGGCGCAGGGTCAGGTTGGCGTTGCCACGCAGACCGTGGTCCAGCTCCAGCTCCTGGTTGAACACCAGTATCTCCAGGCTGTTGACCAGCGCCATCAACAGCGCCAGCACCACCAGGTCCGACCCGTGCTGTTGCGCCAGCGCCATCCAGGGGACACCCGTCCAGTCGGGCCACAGCGGGCCGGCAAACTGGCTGGGCTGCACGGCGGGTGCAAACACATCCCCCAGGCCACCACCCCACACCCCCGCCACCGCCACGGCCAGCGCCACCAGGACCACAGCCGACAGCAGCCCCGGCATGCGGGGCCAGCGCCAGCGCAACGCCCAGGCCAGCCCCACCACGGCGAGCGCCGCCAGCAGGTGCCAGCCGGTGCGGGCGTTCCACAGGGTGTCGCCCCCCGCGCCAAAGCCGTTGCGCACCTGGCCCACCACCATCGACAGCCCCACCCCGGCCGCGAAACCATGCGTCACCGAAACGGGCAGAAACCGCGCCACCGAGGCCAGCCGCAGCACCCCCAGCAGCCACTGAAAAACAAACGCCAGCGCCACCGTGGCCCCGCTCACGGCCAACACCTGGCGCGCACTCAGGCCCAGCGCAGGGGCCGCACCATGGGCGGTGGCCAGCACGGCCGCAAACAGCAGCGCCACCACCGTGGTGGGTGCGTAGACCACCCCGGCACGTGGCACCACCAGCGTGAGCAGCAGGCCCGGCAGGGCCGCCGACCACAGCGCCAACGCTGCGAGGGAATGGTCGGCCGCCAGGGGTGCAAAAGCCAGCAGGCCCAGGCCGACGGCATGCGGCACCGTGACCGCCGCCGCCGACCACGCGGCGGCGATGCCCGGCGACCGGAGAGGCTGCAGGGACTCAGCCGGGGACATCTCGGTTCTCCATAGCGCCATAGGTCACCCACACCCCACAAAACCGGCGCGGCCCATGCCCGGGCAGCCGCGCATGGGCCGCCCCGCCGCGCTGGCTGCGTCCCCCTGCCCGCAACGCGCAGTGTTGCGAGAGCGGGGGGAAGCCGCGAAGCGGCTCAGGGGGGTGTTTCAAAGACTCCGCGCCGCGAAGGTATCGCAGGCTTTGACGCTGCCATTCTGCAGCCCGTTGTGAAACCAGCGCTGCCGCTGAGCACTGGTGCCGTGGGTGAAGCTTTCGGGCACCACCGCCCCGCCGCTCGAGCGCTGCAGGGCGTCGTCACCGATCTTGGCCGCTGCGTTCATGGCCTCTTCCACATCGCCCTGCTCCAGAATCTGGCGCGCGTTCTGCGCATGGTGTGCCCACACCCCGGCAAAACAGTCGGCCTGCAGCTCCAGCCGGACCGAGAGCGCGTTGTACTCCGCCTTGCTCACGCGGCCACGCATCTGGTCCACCTTGCCGCTGATGCCCAGCTGGTTCTGCACATGGTGGCCTACCTCGTGGGCAATCACATACGCCTGGGCAAAATCGCCGGGCGCGCCCAGGCGGTTCTTGAGGGTTTCATAAAAGCCCAGGTCGATGTAGACCTTCTGGTCCGCCGGGCAATAGAACGGGCCCATCGCCGCCTGCCCGGTGCCGCAAGCCGTGGCCGTAGCGCCCCGAAACAGCACCAGGCGCGGCTCCTGGTAGGTGCCGCCACCCTGGCGGAACACGGCCTGCCACACGTCTTCGGTATCGGCCAGAACGGTCGATACAAAACGGGCCATGGTGTCGTCGGCCGGGGGGCGCTGGGCAGGCCCCTGCGACTGCACCTGCGCGGGCGGCCCACCGCCACTGAGCAGCCCCAGGATAGTCAGCGGATTGATGCCCAGCACCCACCCGCCCACCAGTGCGATGACGATGGTGCCGATGCCAATGCTGCGCCCTCCGAAAATCGGCGAGCCGCCGCCCCCACCGCGCCGGTCTTCCACATTGTCCGACTCGCGATTGCCTTCCCATTTCATGCCGTATCTCCAGCGCCCTCAACGTGCGGAGGGCATGGCGCATATTACGCGCGGTGCAGGAACCGGAGGGGCCGATTACGATGGCCTGCCTGCCGGCGCCCGCTGGCACGATTCCACCCTTCCACGCCCCACCCGAACCGCCCCATGCTCCACGACGCCTCGCACTACGCCCCCATCGGCGACAAGGTGATTCTGATCACAGGCTTTGACCCCTTTGGCGGCGACAGCCTGAACCCCAGCTGGCTGGTGGCACAGGCGCTGGACGGGCAGCGCATCGCGGGCCACCGCGTGGTGGCGGCGCAACTGCCCACCGTCTTTGGCGATTCGATGCAACAGCTGCGGGCGCTGGCCACGGCCCACCGGCCCGCGCTGACCGTCTGCCTGGGCCAGGCAGGAGGGCGCAGCGCGCTGTCGCTGGAGCGGGTGGGCATCAATATCAACGACGCCCGCATTCCCGACAACGTGGGCGCCCAGCCCATCGACACGGCGGTGGTGCCCGGCGGGCCTGCCGCCTACTTTGCGAGCCTGCCACTCAAGGCCATGCTGCGCTCCGTACAGCAGGCTGGCGTGCCCTGCGAGGTTTCACAAACAGCGGGCACCTTTGTCTGCAACCATGTGCTGTACGGACTGATGCACATGCTGCAGGCACAAGGCGTTGGCCCTGCGGGCGCCCGGGGCGGATTTGTGCACGTGCCCTGGCTGCCCGGGCAAGGCACACCCTCCCTGGCACTGCGGGACATGGTGCGCGGCATCCACGCAGCCCTGTGGGCCGCTGTGCTTCACCAGAGCGACATAGCGCTCGGGGCGGGTGCCACGCACTGAAATCATGGCCTCGGACTGGGGGCTTGCCCGCTCCCCGGCTCCGCCCTCGCTGTGTAAAGTCGGCGAATGTCCTTCACCTCCCTCTCCCCGGCCCCCGGCACGCTGGACGCAGCAGCCACAGCGGCGTGTCTGCCATGGGACGCGCTGGCCACCGAGATCGCGGCCCTCTTGCAGGACAGCACCGTCTCGGTGCCTGCCCGCACGGTGCTGCCACTGCCCCAGGACGGCAGCCTGTTTGTCATGCCTGCCACCGACAGCCGCGTGGCGATGGCCAAGCTCATCACGCTGACCCCTGCCAACACGGGCACCGGCCGCCCCGCGATCCAGGGCGACGTCGTGGTGTTTGACGTGACCACGGGTGAACGCCGCCTGGTGCTGGACGGCCCCACCATCACTGCACGGCGCACAGCGGCGGTGTCGCTGCTGGCTGCACAGCATCTGGCGCCGCAGGCCCAGGGGCCGCTGCTCATCGTCGGCGCGGGCGTGCAGGGCCTGGCCCACCTGGAAGCCTTTGTGCAGGGCCTGGGGGTGCGTGATGTGTGGGTGGCCTCGCGCAGTGCCGCCAGCGCCGAGGCCCTGGTCCTGCGGGCCCAGGCGCTGGGCGCCCAGGCACGCACGGTGGCCGATGCAGACGCTGCAGTGCCCCATTGCCCGCTGATTGCCGTGTGCACCCCGGCGCACAGCGTGGTGCTGAGCACGCCACCACGGCCCGACGCCTTTGTGGCAGCGGTGGGAGCCTTCACCCCGGCCATGGCAGAACTGGCCCCCGCCTTCTGCCGCCATGTGGCCGCACACGGGCATATCGTGGTGGACAGTGAAGACGCACGCCACGAGGCGGGCGATCTGCTGCAGGCGGGCCTCGACGTGGGCATGCTGCCCACACTGCGGGAAGCTCTGCAACGCCAGCGCGCTCCGTCCGCAGGGCCGGTGCTGTTCAAGAGCTGCGGCTGGGCGGGCTGGGACCTGGCTGCGGCCCGTCTGGCGATGCGCCTGGGCACAGAGGGCGCACCACCCACGCAGGCCACGCCATGAGCCTGCTCCGGTTCTCGGACCACAGCCTGCGCTCGCAGATCGCGCTGGTGTTCGGCACGTTGGTGGTGGGCCTGGCGGTGCTGCTGTCACTGGGATTTGGCGAACTGCTCAAGCTGCGCATCGAGCGCGATGCCGGGACTGCCCTGCAGGTCATTGCCGAAAATGCAGGCAAGCTGCTGGCCAACGGCCTGCAGGAGCGCAGCCGCGAGGCCGAGGTCCTGGCCGCCGCCGAGGCCGTCTGGACCAAAGGGCTCGACAGCGCCGAAGCCCACCACATGCTGGCACGCAGCCAGGCCACCCACCCCCACAGCGTCTGGATTGGTGTGGCCGACGCCCAGGGCGTGGTGCGCGCCGCCACGGGCGGGCTGCTGGTGGGCCAGAGCGTGACAGAGCGCCCGTGGTTCAAGGAGGGCCTGCAAACACTGCACGTGGGAGATGTCCACCCGGCCAAGCTGCTGGAGCAGCTGCTGGCCCCGCCGCCTTCGGGCGAGCCCTACCGGTTTGTGGATTTTGCGGCGCCCATTCGCCTGGGCCCGACCACCATCGGCGTGGTGGGTATCCACGGCAGCTGGGAATGGACCCATGAGGTCATGGAAAGCCTGACCCCGGTACGTACGGACGACAAGGCGGTAGAACTGTTCGTCTTCGACCGCAAAGGCGAGCTTATCTACGCCCCTGGGGTCCAGACCCGGGCCCTGCAAGTAGCCGGGCAGCGCCTGCCCGTCGAGGCCAACAACCCGGTGGCGTCTGACCGCGCCGCAGGCCGGGCCGTCGTGGCGAGGTGGCTGGATGGCCGCAGCTACCTCACGGCCACCGCACCGATGCAGGCACGCAACAGCACCAGCGACCTCGGCTGGCGCATTGTCGCCCGCGAACCCGTGGAACTGGCCTTCGCCGAGGCCCACCGCACCGTGCAACTGGCACTGGCCATCGGGCTCGGCGCCGCGCTTTTGGCCTCGGTGCTGGCGTGGCTGGCGGCACGCCGCCTGAGCGATGACCTGTACGCGCTGGCCGATGCCGCCAGCGCCGTGGAGGCCGACAAGCCCGGCACCCGCATTCCCCAGGCCCACAGCAGCCGGGAAGTGAGCAAGCTTTCAGGCGCACTGGGCCGCATGACGCACCGGCTTCTGACAGCCCACGAAGCCATGGAGGAAAAAGTGCGCCTGCGCACGCTGGAGCTGGAGGCTGCCAACCGCGCCCTGGACCTGCAGGCCCGCACCGATGCTCTGACGGGCCTGCTCAACCGCCGGGGTTTTGAAACGCAGATGGCGTTTGCCCTGGCGCTGGCGCGGCGCAGCGGCCGGCCGTTGAGCCTGATCACAGTCGATGTGGACCATTTCAAGCGCGTGAACGACACCTATGGACACGAAACCGGCGACGAAGTCCTGCGCCGGCTGGCCCGCACGCTGGAAATGCGCCTGCGCAACTCGGATGTGATCGCAAGGCTGGGGGGTGAAGAGTTTGTGGTGCTGCTGCCCGACACCGACCTTCTGGGGGCCCAAGCCATCGCCCAGGCCCTGGTCGAAGCCATGGCCGAACAACACGACCCGGTCGTGGGCCGCATCACCGTGAGCGCGGGTGTGGCCAGCATGCGCGGCCTGCAGGACAACGGCCTCGATATCCTGCGCCGGGGCGATGCGGCGCTTTATGAAGCCAAGGGCCAGGGGCGCAACAGGGTCTGCGTGGAGGCATGACCACAGTCCATGAACAGCGGTCAGCGCACAGCAAGGCCAGCGGCGTGCAAGAAACCCGCCAGTAGCCTGTTCTAAACCTCGCTGATCTCGGCCACCACGGCGCAGCCCTGGGGCGCGGCAACATCAAAATAGGCTTGCAGCCGCAAGGCCAGCGCATTCAGGCTGTGGTCCTGAATGGCCCGCGCCACGGCCAGCTGTTCGAGCGCGTAGGGCCGGTGCCCCAGCATCATGGCGGTATTCACACAGTGGCCCGTGGCGGCCATCTTCAGAACGAAAGCGTTGAGAAGCTCGCAGGGCCAATAGTGGGCGTGGGACACGGCTGCCGGGCGCAATGCGCCGTGGTCCGAGGCCAAGTCGCCTGTGGCACCTGCAGGGTGATGTAGAGAAAGCGCAGCACCCCGGGCCTTGGCGGGTGTGGTCATCGCAGCAAAGGTCAGCATGGTGGACTCCGTGACCACCGGAGGGCCCGGCGGCATGACACCATGCTAAGAACCTTACCTGCGCTTGCATTTCAGCCAATGGGCACTGGCGCTGTAGGACGCAGCCCCTGCGAACACGTTCCAGCGCATGCCGAAGGTCCGGCGGGCGGGAGGTCAGGCCTTGGGCAGCGTCACGCCGACCTGCCCCTGGTACTTGCCGCCCCGGTCACGGTAGCTGACCTCACACACATCGTCCTTGTCGCTCTCGAAGAACAGCACCTGCGCGCAGCCCTCGCCCGCGTAGATGCGTGCGGGCAGCGGCGTGGTGTTGGAGAACTCCAGCGTCACATAGCCTTCCCACTCGGGCTCGAACGGGGTCACGTTGACGATGATGCCGCAGCGAGCATAGGTGCTTTTGCCCAGGCAGATGGTGAGCACGTTGCGTGGAATGCGGAAGTACTCCATCGTGCGGGCCAGCGCAAAGCTGTTGGGCGGGATGATGCAGCTGTCGCCCTCGAAATCCACAAAGCTCTTCTCGTCGAAATTCTTCGGGTCCACCACCGTGCTGTGGATGTTGGTGAACACCTTGAATTCGGGTGCGCAGCGGATGTCGTAGCCGTAGCTGCTGGTGCCGTAGCTGATGATCTTGCGGCCGTCCACCTCGCGCACCTGGCCCGGCTCGAAGGGTTCGATCATTCCGTGCTCGGCCGCCATGCGGCGGATCCACTTGTCGCTCTTGATGCTCATGGCTGAATTTCCTGCGCTGTGGCCCTGGCCGTCGGCAAACAGCCGGGCGCTATTAAATATGTAGCTATTAGCGCTTGGTGATCAAGCGCTGGGGCCGTATTTTGCTTGAGAAATCACCGTTTGCTCCACCACACGGTCATCGCCGAGCACGATCAGCGCAAACAAAAGCTCGTCCAGGCTGCGCGCCTGGCAGGTCTTGCGCTCCAGCAGAGGCGTAGCCCGAGGGTTGAGCACCACAAAGTCGGCCTCGCAGCCCGGCTGCAAATTGCCCACCACACCCGCCAGACCCAGCGCCTTGGCGGCCCCGGCCGTGTGTTGCCACCACAGCTGCTGCGGCGACAGGCTCAGCCCCTGCTTGGTCTGGCCCTCGCGGCCCACGTAATACGCCGCCAGCATGGTGTGGAACGGGCTAAAGCTAGTACCCCCGCCCACATCGCTGGCCAGGCCGTAGCCAAAGCCCACGCGGTCGGCGCTGGCGTAGTCAAAAAAGCCACTGCCCAGAAAGAGGTTGCTGGTGGGGCTGACCGCCGCCACCGCACCGGTGTCGCGCATCAGCGCGCGGTCGTCATCGTCAAAGTGGATGCAGTGCGCATACACCGCACGTTCGCGCATCAGGCCAAAGTCGTCGTACACGCCCAGGTAGCTGCGCGCGGCGGGGAACAGCTCGCGCGCCCAGCGGATCTCGTCGCGGTTCTCGGCCACGTGGGACTGGATCCACACATCGGGGTAGCGCGCAGCCAGCTCACCCGCGCCGCGCAATTGTTCATGCGTGCTGGTGGGCGCAAAACGCGGGGTGATGGCATACCCCAGGCGGTCCACGCCGTGCCAGCGCCGGATCAGCGCCTCGGTGTCGATGAGGCTTTGTTCGGTATCGTCGCGCACGCCATCGGGCGAGTGGCGGTCCTGCAGCACCTTGCCAGTGATCAGGCGCATGTGCTGGCGGTGCCCCTCGGTGAACAAGGCATCCACCGAGGCGGGGTGCGAGGTAGCAAACGCCAGCGCCGTAGTCACGCCATGGCGCAGCAGCTCGGCCACAAAGAACTCTGCCACCTGCGCGCTGTAGTCGGATGCGACAAAGCGCGATTCATGGGGAAAGGTGTAGTTCTCCAGCCAGGGCAGCAGACCATCCGCGGGCGAGCCAATCACGTCGGTCTGCGGAAAGTGGATGTGCATGTCCACAAACCCAGGGGCCAGGATGCGACCCGGCAGGTGCGTGACGGGCTCGTGGGCATACTGCGGCGACAGCGCCTGCCAGGCACCGGCTGCCAGCACCCGCTGGCGGCCCCGGGCATCCGGGCCCATGGCCAGCAGGCCATCTTCGTCATAGAGGGCGCGGCCATCGTCGGCAAATCGCAAAAGGGCGGAACGGTATACAGGCATGGTGCGCTAGCTTAGCGGCACCGCCTGGCGCCAGCATACGGCGCGCCCCATAGTGGCTATGGAAGGCAGTTGGCAGGGTACGGGAACGCTCAACGCGCCACCTTGCCCACCACCCCTTCCACCAGCCAGTTCATCTGCAGGATCTGTGCATCAGTCAGCGCCTGGCCCGCAGCGATGCGCTCTTGCCCGTCGTTGTCGCGCACCGGCGCCTTGCCCGCGCGGAAGGGCTGGAGCTTGCCAGCACCGATGGCCTTTTGCGCATTCAGGACCTCCTGCTGCACGGCGGCAGGCACCTTGGGGCCAAAGTCGCCAACGCGGATCATGCCCTCGCGCACACCGCCCCACAGGTTGGCACTCTTCCAGGTACCGTTCTGCACGGCGCGCACGCGCTCGGTGTAGTAACTGCCCCACTGGTGCGTCACGGCCACGATCTGGGCGTCAGGCCCGGTCTTGCGCATGTCGGAGTGGTAGGCCACGGCCATCTTGCCGCGCTCTTGCGCGGCGGCCATCACGGCGGTGGAACCCGTGTGGAACGCAATCACGTCCACGTCCTGGTTGAACAGCGCCATGGCCGCATCACGCTCCTTGGGTGGGTCGAACCACACATTGAGCCACACCACCTTCACCGCCGCCTGCGGGTTGACCGAGCGCATGCCCAATGTGAAGGCGTTGATGCCCTGGAGCACCTCCGGGATGGGGAAGCCCGCCACAAAACCGGCCACGCCGGTCTTGCTCATGCGACCTGCGGCAATGCCCGCCAGGTAACGCCCCTCGTAGTAGCGCGCATTGGCGGCGGCCACATTGGGAGTGGTCTTGTAGCCCGTGATGGACTCGAACTTCACCTGCGGATAGTCCTGCGCCACCTTGAGCGTGGGCTCCATGTAGCCAAAGCTGGGGGTGAAGATGATCTGGTGGCCCGTGGCCGCCAGATCACGGATCACGCGTTCGGCATCGGCGCCTTCGGCCACGTTCTCGACAAAGGTGGTCTTCACCTGATTGCCCAGCGCGGCCTCGACGGCCTTGCGGCCTTCGTCATGCTGGCGCGTCCAGCCTGCCTCGGTGATGGGCGAGACATAGACAAAACCGGCTTTGACCGGATCGGCCGGACTCCCCTTGGCGGGCGTGGTCTGGGAAAAAGCGGGGGAGAAAAAACAGGCGGCCACGAGCGTGGCAGCGAGGTTTTTGTACATGGTGTTCCTCTACATGGCCCTGATGAAATAGACCGGAAGTGCCGCAGGACGACGGTGCCACCGGGAAGGTCAGACTGTGCGAAAACTACATGAAGCGATGTTGCAAAGACTGCCGGAAAAAAAGCGCTTTCAAGCACGGGCGGGGCGCTGCGGCAGCGCGCAGAGCCCCGTGAGCAATTTCAGTTCAGCCGCAGCGCCTGCGGGCCTGCGCCCAGGCGGAAGGCACCCACCACCTCGGCCAGGCGCGACGCCTGGTCCTTCAGGCTTTCGGCGGCAGCGGTGGACTCTTCCACCAGGGCAGCATTCTGCTGGGTCATCTGGTCCAGCTGGGTCACCGCCACATTCACCTGGCCAATGCCCTGGCTCTGTTCCGAAGCGGCTGCGCTGATCTCTCCAATGATGTCGGTCACGCGGCGCACGGAGCTCACGATCTCGCCCATGGTGGTGCCGGCGTTCTGCACCAGGGCAGCACCCGACTCGACCTTCTCCACCGACACGCCGATCAGCGTCTTGATTTCCTTGGCCGCCTGGGCCGAGCGCTGGGCCAGTGAGCGCACTTCGCTGGCCACCACGGCAAAGCCTCGGCCCTGCTCGCCTGCACGGGCGGCTTCCACCGCGGCGTTGAGGGCCAGGATATTGGTCTGGAACGCAATGCCGTCGATGGTGCCGATGATGTCGGCGATTTTCTTGCTGCTGGTGTTGATCTCGTCCATGGTGGTCACCACCTGCGCCACCACTTCACCGCCGCGCTGGGCCACTTGTGCGGCCGACACCGCCAGCTGGTTGGCCTGCACGGCCGAATCGGCGCTCTGGCGCACGGTGCTGGTCAGCTCTTCCATCGAGCTGGCGGTCTCCTGCAGGCTGCTGGCCGTTTGCTCAGTGCGTGCGCTCAGGTCCTGGTTGCCGATGGCGATCTGGGTGCTGGCGGTGGAGATGCTGTCCACCACGCCCCGCACTTGCTGCAGCGAGCGGTGCAGAGCGCTGCGCATGGCATCCAGGGCGCGCAGCAAGTGGCCGGTTTCGTCGTTGGCGTAGCTGGCCTGGGGGGCACCCGTCAGGTCCATGTTGGCGATGGTCTCTGCAATGGCCTCGGCCTGGCGCAGCGGGCGCGTGATGCTGGTGGTCAGCAGCCAAGCCAGCAAGGCGCCCAGCAGCAGCGACACGCCGGTGCAGATCTGCAGCAGCAGCGTGGTCTGGGCACGCAGCTCCTCGCTGCGCTTGCCAGCGGCATCCAGTTCGGCGCGCTGGCCATCCACCATCTGCTGCACACCCGCCAGGTAGCTGCGGGAGGTGGGCTCAAACCGCTCGGTGAAAACCTTGTTGGCGTTCTCGGCATCGCCCGCCTGTTTGAACTTGCTCACTTCCTCGCGGGCCGCCAGGTAGTCTTTGCGCAGGTCACCCACCTTGGCAAAATGCTGCTTCTTCTCCGGCGTGTCCATCTTGGATTCGATGAATTTCTGCAGCTCGTTGGTATCCCGGATCGACGCGGCCGTGGCGGGCGCAAAGTAGGGGATCAGGCTGGCATCACTGCTCTTGGCAATGGCTGCCGCGCGCTGCACGCCCGATGTGGTGTGGCGCAGCCAGTCCGAGCCAGCGCGCTCGGTCTTGATGTTGTCGTTGACCATGGTGTCGATCTCTTTGCCCAACTGGCTGAGCTTGACCACGGCCACCACGCTGCTGGCAAAAAACAGCGCCAGGATGAGGCCGAGCACCAGGGTCAGGCGCTTGCCAATGGAGATTTGACTGAGAAACATGGAAGGCTCCAAAAAAGGGGGCAACACGGCACCCGTGCACTCCGCAAGGGAGCGCTGGGTAAGGGCCATGGTGGTGGATCACCCCGTGGGCCTGGGCCGGACGCAATTCGAACGAATACTTACTATTTTAAGGGTTTACCCACGCCGCCGCCCTACCGCGCGGGTGACAGCGCACCAACCCGCCGATTCGCACTGGCCCTCCGCGCTATGCCCGCCGCACACAGCTCAGTAGTCGTGCTCCACGCACCGCTCAAAGGTTTCCTTGAGCTTGTGCTCCCACACACGCTTGTCGGCATTGCTGGCAAAACTCGCCTCAAAGCTGTTGAACGCCAATTGGTAGGCGTGTTTCGCCGTGAGGCCCGTGGCGGCAAACACCTGGGTGAAGTTCTCGTTCATGTAGCCGCCAAAGTAAGCGGGATCATCCGAGTTGACCGTGGCGGCCAGCCCGGCGTCGAGCAGCTTGCCCAGGTTGTGGTCCGCCAGGTTGGGAAACACGCACAGCTTCTGGTTGGACAGGGGGCACACCGTGAGCGCAATACGGTCCTGCGCCAGGCGCTGCATCAGTGCCGCGTCGTGCACCGCCTGCACCCCGTGGTCGATGCGCTCGACCTTGAGCACATCGAGCGCGCTCCAGATGTAGGCAGGAGGGCCCTCCTCGCCTGCATGGGCCACCAGGTGCAGACCCAGTTCGCGACAGCGGGCGAACACGCGGGCAAACTTTTCGGGCGGGTGGCCCAGTTCGCTGGAATCCAGCCCTACGCCAACGATCTTGTCGAGCAGGGGCATCGCCTGCTCCAGGGTCTCGAAGGCGGACTCCTCACTGAGGTGCCGCAGGAAACACAGGATGAGCGTGGCACTGATGCCCAGCTCCCTGCGTGCATCTTCACAGGCCCGGTACAGGCCGTTGATGACCGTCTCCATGGCAACGCCGCGTGCGGTGTGGGTCTGCGGATCGAAGAAGATTTCGGCGTGCAGCACGTTGTCGCGCGCTGCTCGCCCCAGGTAGGCGCGCGCCATGTCATAAAAGTCCTGCTCGTGCAGCAGCACGCTGGCACCCGCGTAGTAGATGTCCAGAAAACTTTGCAGATTGGTGAACGCATAGGCGCTGCGCAGTGCCTCCACACTGGCATAGGGCAAGGTCAATTCGTTGCGCTGCGCCAGTGCAAAGATCAGCTCAGGCTCCAGGGAGCCCTCGATATGGATATGCAGCTCTGCCTTGGGCATGGCGCGCAGCAGCGTGGGCAGGCGCTCGGCGGAAATGGGGGGCACTTTAAACATCAGCAGACTCCAAAGGTGATGCCGCTCTGGCGCAAAAAGCGGCGGTAGGCAGATGATGCCTTGTCGGCGGCGGTATGCAACTCCGCCCGCAGGTCCAGCGGCAGACACTGTGGCGTCTGCGACTCCAGCACGGGCTGGTCTTGCGTGAAGATGGTGTGCTGAAAGGCCTGCAGCTTCTCATCGGGCGAATCGAAATCTGCCACGGCCAAGCGAAACCACACGCGGCTGCGCACCGGGGTGATCGGGCAGATGAACAGCGCAATGGACTCCCGCCAGCCATCCACGGCCGTGGTGCCCGCCTCGGGCACCTTGGTCAGCACGGCCGCGTAGGGTGCCGTGACTTCGTAGGTGTACTCCACCTGGGCCGGGGCGGTGGAGTGCAGGTTGGACTGGGGTTGCCAGGCCTTGCAGCCGGTGGCCAGCAAGCCAGTGGTTGTGGCCTCAACGCGGTAGTCATCAATGGCGGGGACGTCGCGGCTGCCCAGCCAGCCTTCGTGCACAAAACCAAAGTGCGACATATCGAGAAAATTCTCGATGATGCGCGGCGCACTGGCCGCCACGTCGTAAGGCCCGCAGTTGAGCTTGCGCAAGCGCAAGTCCCCTTGGGCGGCGAATGGGGGCAGCGCTGCACTGCCCGGCGCAATGCGCACCCACACCAGGCCATGGGCCTCGCAGGCCTCATGGTGCCGGGCGCAGTGCGTGGTGGGCGGCACAAACGCAGGCAGTGCGGGCACATGCGTGCACTGGCCCGAGCCCTCGAACTGCCAGCCGTGGTACGGGCACTCCAGCCGCCCCTGCACCGTCACCCGGCCCAGCGACAAGCGCGCGCCCCGGTGCGGACACCGATCGGCCAAGGCCTGCACCCCACCCAGGCCATCACGCCACAGCACCAGCGGCTGATCCAGCAACTGCACGGCCAATGGGGTGTTCGCCACATCACCCGCCAGTGCCACGGGGTGCCACAACGTCGATTCGACCATCGTCCCTGCTCCCAAAAAATGCACTCAGCAATGAAAAAGGGCCACCCAGGAAGGTAGCCCTTTTGAACGGGCAGCCCCATGAGGCCGCCCGATGACGGGTGAGAAGTGCTTACTTCTTCTCGCCGCCAGGGATCTTGCCTTCCACGCCCTTGACGTAGAAGTTCACGCCGCCGAGGAACTTGTCATCGGCCACGGCGTCTTTCGCCAGCACTTCCTTGCCGTCCTGGCCCACGATCGGACCCTTCCAGATCGCGAAGCTGCCGTCGGCCAGGCCCTTCTTGATGGACTCGACCTTGGCCTTGGTGTCGGCAGGCACGTCTTCGGCGATGGAGACGATGTCGATCGCGCCTTCCTTCACACCCCACCAGCTTTGGCCCGAAGCCCACTGGCCTTCCAGCGCGTCCTTGGTGGCCTTGATGTAGTACGGGCCCCAGTTGATGACAGCCGATGCCAGGTGGGCCTTGGGGCCGTAGGCGGTCATGTCCGAGTCCCAGCCGAAGGCGCGCTTGCCCTTCTCTTGTGCCGTCTTCAGCACGGCGGGCGAGTCGGTGTTCTGGAACAGCACGTCAGCACCGCCGTTGATCAGGCTGGTGGCGGCTTCGGTTTCCTTCGGAGGGCTGAACCATTCGTTCACCCAGACCACCTTGGTCTTGATCTTGGGGTTGACCGACTGCGCACCCAGCGTGAAGCTGTTGATGTTGCGGATCACTTCAGGGATTGGCACCGAGCCGACCACGCCCAGCGTGTTGGACTTGGTCATGGCACCGGCGATCACGCCCGCCATGTACGCGCCTTCGTAGGTGCGGCTGTCGTAGGTGCGCATGTTCTCGGCGGTCTTGTAGCCGGTGGCATGCTCGAACTTGATGCCCTTGTTGTCTTCAGCGACCTTGAGCATGGACTCCATGTAGCCAAAGGTGGTGCCGAAGATCAGCTTGTTGCCCTGGCCAGCCAGATCGCGCAGCACGCGCTCGGCGTCGGCGGACTCGGGCACGCTTTCCACAAAGCTCGTCACGACCTTGTCGCCGAATTCCTTCTCGATGGCCTTGCGACCGTTGTCGTGCGCAAACGACCAGCCGCCGTCGCCCACCGGGCCGACATAGGCAAACGCGATCTTCAGTGGCTCGGGCTTGGGGGCCGGTGCTTCTGCAACGGGTGCCGGTGCAGGCGCGGGGGCCGGTGCCGGTTCTTCCTTCTTGCCACAGCCCACGAGGGCAGCAGCGGCCACGGCGGAGAGCGCTGCCACCTTGAGCATGGAGCGTTTCTGCAGATCAGTCATGTCGGTTTCCTTATCGAAGAAGTAAGACTTGCAAAGGTTGAGGGACGAAAACGGTGATTATGGTGCGATCTACCGCAGGGTAACCAGATTTTCACGCGGACAACCCCTTTCAGGAGCCCGGATAAAACGGCTTGCCCAGCGATGCCGGCATGTTGATGCGGATCCATGTCGGGTTGCGCGATATCAGCGCCAGCACCACGATGGTGGCCACATAGGGCAACATGCTCAGCAACTGGCTGGCCACCTGCACCCCTGTGGCCTGCAAATGGAACTGCAGCATGGTCACACCACCAAACAGATAAGCCCCAAGCAACACCCGTGCCGGGCGCCAGGTGGCAAAGGTGGTGAGCGCCAGCGCAATCCAGCCGCGCCCGGCCACCATGCCCTCGACCCACAGCGGGGTATAGACGGTGGAGATGTAGGCCCCTGCCAGCCCGCACAGGGCGCCGCCCACCACCACGGCCAGCAGCCGGATGCGGCGCACCGGGTAACCCAGTGCGTGGGCCGACTCGGGCGATTCGCCCACCGAGCGCAGCACCAGCCCGGCGCGCGAGCGGTAGAGGAACCAGATCAACCCCGCCACCAGCAGCATGGTGAGGTACACCAGCGGGTGCTGCTGGAACAGCGCCGGGCCGAGCAGCGGCACATCGCCCAGCACGGGAATCGCGTACTTGGGCAGCTCGGGCAGCTTGGCCTGCACATAGCTGATGCCCGCAAAGGCCGAGAAGCCCACGCCGAACAGGCTGAGCGCCAACCCCGTGGCGTACTGGTTGGTGTTGAGCCAGATCACCAGCACGCCAAAGATGGCGGCCAGCACGGCACCTGCGGCCATGCCTGCTGCAAAGCCCAGCCAGGTGTTGCCCGTGTGCACCACGGTGGCAAAGCCCGCAATGGCGGCGCAGAGCATCATGCCCTCGGCCCCCAGGTTGACGATGCCGGCCTTCTCGTTGATGAGCAGGCCCAGGGCCGCGATGGCCAGCACGGTGCCCGCGCTGAGCGTGGCGCCGATGAGGAGTGCGTAGGATTCCATCAGGCCACCACCTTCTTTGCACCTACCCAGCGGATGCGGTAGGCAATCAATGTGTCGCAAGCCAGCAGCGTGAACAGCAGCAGCCCCTGGAACACGCCCGTGAGCGACTTGGGCAGGCCCAGGCGCGACTGCGCGAGTTCACCGCCGATGTAGAACATGCTCATGAGGATGGCCGAGAGAATCATGCCCACCGGGTGCAGGCGCCCCACAAAGGCCACGATGATGGCCGCGAAGCCGTAGCCTGCCGGCACATACGGCGTGAGCTGGCCAATGGGCCCGGCCACCTCCAGCGCGCCCGCCAGGCCCGCCGCACCGCCTGAGATCAGCAGCGCCGTCCACAGTGCCTTGCGCGACGAGAAGCCCGCATAGCGCGCCGCTGCAGGGGCCAGCCCGCCCACCTGCTGGGCAAAACCGGCCCGGGTGCGGAACAGAAACACCCACAACGCCGCGGCCCCCGCCAGCGCCAGCAGCAACCCGATGGACACGCGCGAGCCCTGCATCAGGCGCGGGATCTGCGTGACTTTCTCGAACGTCTTGGTCTGCGGAAAGTTGTAGCCCATCGGGTCCTTCCACGGACCATAGACCAGATAGCCCAGCACCAGCGTGGCCACATAGACCAGCATCAGGCTCACCAGGATTTCATTGGCGTTGAACTTGTCGCGCAGCAGGGCCGTGAGCCCCGCCCAGGCCATGCCACCCAGCACCCCGGCGAGCAGGATGGCGGGCACGATCCACGGCCCAGTGGTCTTGTCGGCCAGCAGCGCCACGCCGCCCGCCACCACGGCACCGATCACGAACTGGCCCTCGGCGCCGATGTTCCACACGTTGGAGCGAAAACACACGGCCAGCCCCAGCGCAATCAATAACAGCGGCGTGGCCTTGACCATGAGTTCACCCACGGCATAAGGCGTCTTGATCGGCTCCCAGAAGAAGACCTGCAGCCCGCGCACCGGGTCTTTGCCCAGCGCCACGAACAAGGCCACACCAATCAACACCGTGACGGCCAGCGCCAGCAGCGGCGAGCCATAGGTCCACCAGCCAGAAGCCTGGGGGCGCGGTTCCAGCTTAAGCATGCTGCACCTCCGCTGCCTTGGCCTGTTGTGCGAGGTGCGCTTGGACATCGGCATGCCACAGCCCGCTCATCCATTCGCCAATGCGCTCTACCGTGGCCTCGGCGCGCGGCACGGACGGCGACAAATGCCCCTTGGCCACCACATGCAGCCGGTCGCAGATTTCAAACAATTCGTCCAGCTCCTCACTCACCACTAGCACAGCGCAGCCCGCATCACGCAGCGCCAGGATGGAGCCCCGGATCTGTGCGGCGGCGCCCACATCCACACCCCAGGTGGGCTGCGAAACGATGAGCAGCTTCGGGTTGGCATCAATCTCGCGCCCCACGATGAACTTCTGCAGGTTGCCGCCCGACAGCGACTTGGCCGCTGCATTGGGGCCGCCCGCCTTGACGTTGAAGCGGGCAATGATGTCCACCGCATGCTTTTGCAGCGCGCCCACCTTGATCCAGCCACTGCCGCTGACGGAGTTGGTGCGCGTGAGCAGCAGGTTGTGCGCCAGCCCCATGGTGGGCACGGCGCCCCGGCCCAAACGCTCTTCGGGCACAAAGTGCAGGCCCAGCGCACGGCGCTGGCCGGGGCCCATGCGGCCTGCGTTCTGGCCCGAGACCTGGATGCTCGCAGGCTCGGCGCGCTGATCTTCCCCCGACAGCGCATACAGCAGCTCTTTTTGCCCATTGCCCGACACGCCGGCAATGCCCACCACTTCGCCCGCCTTCACCTCGAACTGCAGGTCGATCAAGTCCACGCCGAACTGGTCGGCACGCGGCAGCGACAGGCCCTTGACGCGCAGCACCGTGGCGCCGGTCTGCACCGCGCGGTGCTCCAGCGCGGGCGGCTCGGCGCCAATCATCAGGCGCGACAGGGAGGCATTGGATTCCTCCGCCGGGTTGCACACGCCCGTCACCTTGCCGCCGCGCAGCACGGTGCAGGCGGTGCACAGCGCGCGAATTTCGTGCAGCTTGTGGCTGATGTAGAGGATGCTGCAGCCTTCCGAAGCCAGCTTGCGCAGCACCACAAAAAGCTTTTCGACCGCCTGGGGCGTGAGCACCGAGGTGGGCTCGTCCAGGATCAGCACCTTGGGGTTGGTGAGCAGCGCACGGATGATCTCCACCCGCTGCATCTCGCCCACGCTCAGGGTGTGCACGGGGCGCAGGGGGTCGATGTCAAGGCCGTATTCGGTGGCCTTGGCGGTGATGCGGCCGGTCACTTCGGCCAGCGTCAGGCTCTTGTCCAGGCCCAACCACACGTTCTCGGCCACCGTGAGGGTGTCGAACAGGCTGAAATGCTGGAACACCATGGCAATGCCCAGGGCCCGCGCTTCTTGCGGGTTGCGCACCTGCACGGCCTGGCCGTTGAAGAACACGCTGCCTTCATCGGGCTTGACCGAGCCGTAGATGATTTTCATCAGCGTGGACTTGCCCGCGCCGTTTTCGCCCAGCACGGCGTGGATTTCACCCGGCAGCACCGTGAGCGACACGCCGCTGTTGGCCACCACGGCCGGGTAGCGCTTGGTGATGCCCACCAGCTGCAGCCGTGGCGGCGCCGCACCAGGCGCTGAAGGATTGGGGGGAGAACTCATGCGGGGATTGTCTCTCAGTTTTACAACTTGTTATAAGAATGAAAATACCTCATGGCGCTTGTTCAGCATACTCAAGCAGCTATTCTTTTCGTAGCGAAGCAGCCACGGTTTTCACACAGTCACGCAGCCAGGCGGCCGCCGCCGAGTGGTGCGTGCGGGCGTGCCACAGCTGGTAGTACATGAGCCGAGGAAACGGCACCGGGCACGGCAATATAGCCAGCGGAAGTTGCTCCACATACCGCTCGCAGTACTGGCGGCCGGTGGTCAGCACAAGCAAGCTCGATGCCACGATGCTGGGGATCAGGCTGAAATGCGCGCAGCGCGCCGTGATGTGGCGCTGCATGCCCAGGCTGTCCAGGTGCACATCGATCACGCCCCGTGCACCCGGGTGGGTGGGGGTGGGCGCGATGTGCTCGGCGGCCAGCCAGCTTTCCACGTCCCAGCCGCGCCGCACGGCGGGGTGGTCCTTGCCGACCAGGCACACCACCTCGTCGCCAAACAGGCGGCCCATGTGCAGGTCGTCCGGCGGCTGCGGCCAGTTGCCGATCACCACATCCACCTCGCCCTGCGCCAGGTGCGCGTGGTAGTGCGCGTCGGCCGACAACGGCAGGATCTCGATGGGGCACAGGGGCGCCTCGACCTTGATGCGGGCCACCAGCTGGGGCAGAAAGAGTGGGTCGAGGTAGTCGCTGGCGGCCACGCGGAAGGTGCGGGTGGCGGTGCGTGGGTCAAACCCACGCGCATCCGAAAACAGCGCCTCGGCCGCACGCAGGATGGCCCCTGCGGGTTCCACCATGCGCAGCGCGGCATCGGTGGGCATCATGTTGGCGCCCGAGCGCACCAGCAGCGGGTCGCCCGACAGGTCGCGCAGCCGCTTGAGCGCAGCCGACACCGCCGGCTGGTGCATGCCCAGGCGGACGGCGGCCCTCGATACGCTGCGTTCTGTGAGCACGGTGTGCAAGACCCTTATGAGATGGAGGTCTATCTTGTCGAAAAGGGCGTGGTCTCTCATAGCAGTGCGTGCATTGATGTCATAAGCTTGTACTTATGCTGAAGGCCTCAGGGCGCCCTACCCTCTGATGAATTGAAGAATTGATAGCAATCGAAGAAGCGGCATCCGTCATGACCACCCAACCCTTGCAATTCCTGCGCCGAGGCCAGCCCGTGGCGCTGGGCAATGTACCACCCGACCGCACCCTGCTGGAGGTGCTGCGCGAAGACCTGGGCAACACCGGCACCAAGGAGGGCTGCGGCGAAGGCGACTGCGGCGCCTGCACCGTGGTGCTGGGCGAAGAACGCGGCGGCCAGCTGCACTACAGCGCCGTGAACAGCTGCATCCGCCTGGCCCATTCGGTGAATGGCATGGCGCTGTGGACGGTGGAGGACCTGGCCGAAGACCCGCTGATCCAGCCGGTGGGTGAGGCCCCCGCTGCGGCGCGGCAAGCCATCACCTTGCACCCTGCACAAGAAGCCATGGTGCAGTGCCATGGTTCGCAATGCGGCTTCTGCACCCCCGGTTTTGTCATGAGCCTCTTCGGCATGTACCAGAACCACGTTTGCCATGGTGAACCCATCACCCGCGAACTGGCGCAGGAAGAACTCTCGGGCAACCTGTGCCGCTGCACCGGCTACCGCCCCATCCTCGACGCCGCCCAGCAGATGGCATCGCTGCCCGGCATGGCGGTCAATGAAGCCGAAGTGCTACAAAAACTGAAGCTTCTGGCACAAGAGCAGAGCGCGCAAGCAGCCAATTTGTCTTATATCGCCCCCACCAGCCAGGCCGCCCTGCTGGCCGCACGCGCCGCCCACCCCGCTGCGCAGATCGTGGCGGGCTGTACCGATGTGGGGCTGTGGGTGACCAAGCAGCACAAGCAATACACGCAGGTGATCGACGTGACCCGCGCGGCCGAGCTGCGCGAGGTGGCACAGCACGCCGAGGCCATCCATATCGGCGCAGCCGTGAGCCTGACCGACGCGTTTGCGGCCCTCACCGCTCAGTGGCCTCAGCTGCACCGTTTTGCCACGCGGTTTGCGGGGCTGCCCGTGCGCAACTCCGGCACGCTGGGCGGCAACGTGGCCAACGGCTCGCCGATTGGCGACTCCATGCCCCTGCTGATCGCGCTGCGCGCCCAGGTGGTGCTGGCCAGCCAGGCCCGGGGCGAGCGCCAGCTGCCGCTGGAAGACCTGTACACCGGCTACCGGCAGAACGTGATGGCGGCGGATGAGCTGCTGGTGCGCACCCTGGTGCCCCGCCCCACCCCGCAAGAACAGCTCCGGGCATACAAGATTTCAAAGCGCTTTGACGACGACATCTCTGCCGTCTGCCTGGTGCTGAACCTCGACATCGTGGACGGCACCGTGCGGCGCGCCAGCATCGGCGCGGGCGGCGTGGCCGCCACCCCGGCCCGTGCGCGGCAGACAGAGGCTGCGCTGGTAGGCCAGCCCTGGACCGAGGCCACCGCACAGCGCGCCGCCGCCGTGCTGCAGGCCGAGTTCAGCCCCATCTCGGACATGCGCGCCAGCGGCGCTTATCGCCGCCAGGTGCTGGGCAGCCTGCTGCAGCGCTACTGGCTGGAGAGCCAGGGCCACCCCTCGGTGAGCCTGGACACCTTGACGCTGGAGGCCACGGTATGAACGCCCCCGAACACATCCCCACCCAGGCCCTGCCCTCGCCCACGCGGGCCGCCATGGGCCATTCGCACATCCACGAAAGCGCCCGCGCCCAGGTGGCCGGGGCTGCGCACTACATTGACGACCTGCCCGAGGTGAAGGGCACGCTGTATGCGGCACCCATCCTCTCCACGGTGGCGCATGGCCGCCTGAACGGCGTGGATGCCAGCGCCGCGCTGGCCCTGCCCGGCGTGCGTGGCGTGGTGCTGGCGGGCGATGTGCCGGGCGACAAGATCCTGGCCGCCTTCGCGCACGACGAACCGGTGTTTGCCATTGATAGCGTGCAGTTTGTGGGCCAGGTGATCGGCTTGGTGGTGGCCGACTCGGTGATGCAGGCGCGCCGCGCGGTGCGCGCCGTCAAGCTCGACATCACCCCCCTGCCTGCCGTGCTGACGGTGCAGGACGCGCTGAAGGAGCAAAGCTATGTGCTGCCCCCCGTGTTTGTGCGCCGGGGCGATGCGGCCACGGGCCTGGCGCAATCCACCCACCGCCTGAGCGGCGCGTTTGAAGTGGGCGGGCAGGAGCATTTCTACCTCGAAGGCCAGATCGCCTACGCCATGCCGCTGGAGCAAAAACAGTGGTGGGTCTACTCCAGCACCCAGCACCCGGGCGAGGTGCAGCACTGGGTCTCGCACGCCTTGGGCATCGACAACCATGCGGTGCGCGTGGAATGCCGCCGCATGGGTGGCGGCTTTGGCGGCAAGGAGACCCAGGCCGGGCACCTGGCTGTGTGGGCCGCCGTGGCCGCCCACAAGCTGGGCCGCCCCATCAAGCTGCGGCTGGACCGGGACGAGGACTTCATGGTCACCGGCAAGCGCCACCCGTTTGCATACGAATACGACGTGGGTTTTGACGACACCGGCCGCATCACGGGCCTGAAGCTGCACATGGCCGCCAACTGCGGCTTCAGCGCTGACCTGTCGGGCCCCGTGGCCGACCGCGCGGTGTTCCACAGCGACAACGCCTACTACCTGAGCGATGTCGAAATCGCCTCGTACCGCTGCAAGACGAATACGCAGAGCCACACCGCGTTCCGGGGCTTTGGCGGCCCGCAGGGCGTGATCGTGATCGAGGCCATCCTGGGCGACATCGCGCGTGCGCTGGGCCTGGACGCACAGGACGTGCGCCTGGCCAACCTGTATGGCAAGGACGCCAGCAGCGGCCGCAACGTGACCCACTACCAGATGGCGGTGGAAGACAACATCCTGCACGAGCTGCTGCCCACGCTGGAGCAGACCTCGGGCTACCGCCAGCGCCAGGCCGAGATTGCGGCCTGGAACGCGCAGAACCCGGTCATCAAGCGCGGCATCGCCATCACGCCCGTCAAGTTCGGCATCAGCTTCACGGCCACGCTGTTCAACCAGGCGGGCGCGCTGGTGCATGTGTACACCGACGGCAGCGTGCAGGTGAACCACGGCGGCACCGAAATGGGCCAGGGCCTGCACACCAAAGTGGCGCAGATCGTGGCCGACGAGCTGGGCGTGCCGTTGCACCGCGTGCTGGTCACGGCCAGCGACACCAGCAAGGTGCCCAACGCCAGCGCCACCGCCGCCAGCAGCGGCACCGACCTGAACGGCCGCGCCGCCCAGTACGCCGCGCGCAACGTGCGCGACAACCTGGCCTCGTTCGTGTGCGGCCTGGACGGCTGCGGCGCAGGCGCGATCCAGTTCGCGGGCGGCCAGGTGATCTCGCCCAAGGCCGTGCGCAGCTTCGACGCCGTGGTGAAGGAGGCGTACGCCAACCGCATCCAGCTGTGGAGCGACGGCTTTTACCGCACGCCCAAGATCCATTACGACAAGGCCACGCTCACGGGCCGGCCGTTCTATTACTTCAGCTACGGCGCAGCCTGCACCGAGGTGGCCATCGACACCCTCACCGGCGAGAGCCGCGTGCTGAAGGTGGACATCCTGCACGACGTGGGCCACAGCATCAACCCGGCCATCGACATCGGCCAGATCGAGGGCGGTTTTGTGCAGGGCATGGGCTGGCTCACCACCGAGCAGCTGGTGTGGAACGACAAGGGATACCTCGCCACCCACGCGCCCAGCACGTACAAGATCCCGGCGACGGGGGATATCCCGGCGCATTTCAAGGTGGACTTGTGGCCCGAAGCGAACCGGGAGGACAACGTGGGCGGCAGCAAGGCGGTGGGGGAGCCGCCGTTCATGCTGGCGATCAGTGTGTACGAGGCACTGCGCAATGCGGTGGCGGCGGGACGTGAGGGGCAGGACGCTACGGAGCCCGTGGTGTTGATGGCACCGGCGACTGCGGAGAATGTGTTGCGCGCCTTGGGTAAATTGGGCGCGTGAAGGGCCTGCCTCCCGACCGTTTCACCGCACGATCCGTTCGGGCTGAGCTCGTCGAAGCCGGGGCGTCACCCTGACCGTTCGGGCCGGGCCTGTCGAAGCCAGGGTTTGAGCGCTGGATTTGCCGCATGTCTGGTTTCAGGGCGGGAGCCGGGGTGTGCGCCCGGCGGCGCAGTAACTTTCTCTTGCGTCGCCAAGAGAAAGTCACCAAAGAGAAGGCGACCCTACACGCTGCGTCCCTTCGCTTCGCTGCGGGCAACCTGCGGTGCTCTGTTTTGGCGGGGTCTCGCTAAACTCGCGCCGCTTCGCGTCACTCAAACAGACGCGAGCCCTGATCCGCCAAAACCTGCGCTCCTCGGCGCATCCTGAAGGGAACCCGGGGAGCGGGCTTCCACGCGGGCCATTGCTTCGCTGCGCAGCGCTCGGCCCCATCTCGCGGGCGCAAGCGCCTCGCGCTGCGCAGGCGGGGCCGAGCGCAGCAATGGCCCGTGTGGCTGTTCGGCTCCCCACCCCTGCTGGCTGCGCCTGCGGCGGGGCGGTTGCGGGGTGAGCATGGGCGTCGCAGCGCCCATGCCTCGTGAACTGACTCGCCGTGGTTGTCCGAGCGGCGCGCGCCAGCGCAAAGCGAGTTCCACGGCGCACCCCGCAACCGCCCCGACGCAGGTTGCCCCCACGCACCGCGTGGGGGCCGCAGACTGGGGGTCGCCTTTTCTTTGGTGACTTTCTTTTGGCGACCCAAAAGAAAGTTACTCGCCCGCCGGGGCGACATCCCGGCCTCCGCCCTCAAAACAGGCACGCCGCCCAACCAGCGCACAAGCCCAGGCTTCGACAAGCTCAGCCCCAACGGACTGGATGGCACCACAAAACCACAAAAACAATAGCACCCAGCGCTCTCCAGACAAGCGCCAGGGTCCAAAATCACCCCAAAACCCCAGACACCAGCCGCAAGACGCGATCACACCGCGCCGCCAGCGACTCATCGTGCGTCACCATCACAAACGCCGTGCCTTGGTCGCGCGCCAGCAGCAGCATCAGGTCAAACACGCCGTCGGCGGTGCTGCGATCCAGGTTGCCCGTGGGCTCGTCCGCCAGCACACACGCGGGCCGCGTCACCAAGGCACGCGCAATCGCCACACGCTGGCGCTCGCCGCCCGACAGCTCGGCGGGCCGGTGCATCAGACGCTCTTTCAAACCGACGGAGGTGAGCACCCGCTCAGCCTCGGCATGGCACTGCGCCAGCGGCAGGCGGCGGATGCGCAGCGGCATGGCCACGTTGTCCAGCGCGCTGAACTCGGGCAGCAGGTGGTGGAACTGGTAGATAAAACCCAGGTGCTGGTTGCGCAGCTGGCCCTGGCGCTCTGCTGACAGCGAAGACATCTCTTCGCCCTTGAGGCGCACGGTGCCTGCCGTGGGCGCATCCAGCCCGCCCAGCAAATGCAGCAGCGTGCTCTTGCCCGAGCCCGACGCGCCGACGATGGCCAGCGTTTCGCCCGCGCGGATCTGAAGATCCACGCCCTTGAGCACCGTCACATCAAGGCGGCCTTCGGTGAATCGCTTGGTGAGGCCCTTGGCCTCCAATACCACCACTCCAACTTTCTGATCACTCATAGCGCAGCGCCTCGGCGGGGTTCACACGGCTGGCGCGCCAGCTGGGGTACAGGGTGGCCACAAAAGCCAACACCAGCGAGATGATGCCGATGGGCATGATGTCGCTGCTTTGGGGTTCACTCGGCATCTTGCTGATGAGGTAGATGTCCTTGGGCAAGAAGCTCGCGTTGAGCGCCTTCTCGATGGCGGGCACGATCACGTCGATGTTGAACGCGATGCCCAGGCCCAGCAGCAGGCCCACGGCCGTGCCGATCACGCCGACCATGGCGCCCTGCACCACAAAGATGCCCATGATGCTCTTGGGGCTGGCGCCCAGGGTGCGAAGGATGGCGATGTCGGCGCGCTTGTCGGTCACCGTCATCACCAGGGTCGATACGAGGTTGAACGCCGCCACCGCCACGATGAGGGTGAGGATGATGAACATCATGCGTTTTTCGAGCTGCACGGCCGCAAACCAGGTGCGGTTCTGCTGCGTCCAGTCGCGGATGAGCAACTGGCCGCTCAGACTGCCCGCCAGTTGCTGGGCCACCTCGCGCGCCTGGTGCAGGTCCTTGAGCTTCAGGCGCACGCCCGTCGGGCCTTCCAGGCGAAAGATGCGCTGCGCGTCCTCGTGGTGCAGCAGCACCAAGGCCGAGTCGTATTCGTAGTGGCCCGAATCAAACGTGCCCGCCACCGTCATCTGCTTGAGGCGCGGCACCACGCCCGCCGGCGTGACCTGCCCTGCGGGCGCAATCAGGGTGACCACATCACCAGCGCGCACGCCCAGCATGCGGGCCAACTCGCCCCCCAGCACAACGCGGAATTCGCCGGGCACCAGCAGATTCAGTGTCTTTTCGTTGGTGGCGGCCAGGTCCGTCACGGCGCCTTCCAGCGCCGGGTCGATGCCGCGCACCAGCGCACCCTTCATGTCCTCGCCGCGCGCCAGCAGCGCCTGCGCTGCCACGAACGGTGCTGCGCCCACCACGTTGGGGTTTTGCTTCGCCTCGGCCAGCGTGCGCGCAGGGTCGGGCAAGGCAGCGCCCTGGGGCGCAAAAATCTCGATGTGCGAGACCACGCTCAGCATGCGGTCGCGCACTTCTTTTTGAAAGCCGTTCATCACCGACAACACAATGATGAGCGCCGCCACCCCGAGCGCAATGCCCAGCATGGACACGCCCGAGATGAACGAGATGAAGCCATTGCGCCGCGTGGCGCGGCCCGCGCGCGTGTAGCGCCAGCCCAGGGCCAGTTCGTAGGGGATTTGCATGGATAAGGAAAGAAGGCACTGCAGAGTGCGGAATGCACGCCACAGGCCGGCCAGATTGTGGCATCCCGGACAATAGAGCGAGTGAAACACTTTTACATACCCACGTTGGGCCTCCAGGCCAGTGATCGCAAGGCGCGGACCGCTGCCAAGGCTGGATGCCTTGGCAAGGTCCGCAACGCCGCGAGCGCTGGCCTGGAGGCCCAACCCTTCGGGAAAGCCGGGGAAAGGCCCGGTCACTGCGTTGCAGTCCGCTTGCGGTATCCCAACCGCTGCGCGTCCTGCGCCTTGTTGCCGGGCCTTTCCCCGGCTTTCGTGGGCACGTAAAAGTGTTCCACTCGCTCTAGCCATGTCGGACACCAACCATTTGCTCATTCCCTACGCCGCCAGCGCAGCCACCGGATGCCAGCAAGCCCTGCAGGGCCTGGCCCTGCCCCACCTGGACCGGCTTCTGGCCCGGCTCAGCCCCCATCCCACCCACAGTGACAGCGGCGAGGAGACCAGCTTCTCCGCCCCCCACGAACGCGCCCTGGCGCGCGCGCTGGGACTGCCAGCGCAGGACGGGCGCATCCCCTGGGCCGCGTGGCACCGCCACCAGCAAGGCCAGTCACCCAACGGTGACGCCTGGGCGTTTGTCACGCCCTGCCAGTGGCAGGTCAGCACCGACCACGTCACGCTGCGCAATCCCGAGCACCTCGCGCTGGATGACGCCGCGTCGCGCGCGCTGCTGGCCATCGTCTCACCCTGGTTTGCCGAAGACGGCATCACCCTGCACTACGACCAGCCCACACGCTGGCTGGCCAGCAGCCCCCTGTTTGCCGACCTGGCCACCGCCTCGCTGGAGCGCGTGCTGCAGCGCGATGTGCGCGCCTGGATGCCGGACGCAAAGGCGGCCCGGACCCTGCACCGTTTGCACAGCGAGATGCAGATGCTGCTCTACACCCACGCCTTCAACGACGAGCGCTCGGAGCGCGGGCTGCCGGTGATCAACTCGTTCTGGGTGCATGGTACCGGCCCAATTCCCACCCCTGCCCCGTCTGCCCTCCCCACGCCGACGGTGCCCACCACCTTGCGCGATGCGGCACTGAACGAGGACTGGCGCGCCTGGGCCGCCGCGTGGACCGCATTGGACGCAGGTCCGGTGGCCGATCTGCTGCGCAAGTCCGAAGGCGGCGAGCCGGTGCAACTGACCCTGTGCGGCGAGCGCAACACGCTGGCCTTCCACACCGCCCCCCGCACCCTGGCCCAGCGTTTTCAAAGCCTTTTCAGGCCCCAGCGCTTTACAGACCTGCGCGAAAAGCTATGAAAATAGTAGCAAGAGACATTCCCCCCCGTGCCGCCTGGGCGCTGGAACAGGCCGGTGTGCACCCGCTGCTGGCGCGCCTGTATGCCGCGCGCGGTGTGCGTGCCAAGGACGAGCTGGACGACGGCCTGGGCAGGTTGTTGCCCCCCGCGGGCCTCAAAGGCATTGACACCGCCGCGCGCCTGCTGGCCGACGCCATGGCGCAGAACAAGCGCCTCGTCATCGTGGCCGACTACGACTGCGACGGCGCCACCGCCTGCGCCGTGGGCGTGCGCGGGCTGCGGCTGCTGGGCGCTCAACAGGTGGATTACCTCGTGCCCGACCGCGTGACGGACGGTTATGGCCTCACCGCATCCATCGCCCGCCGCGTGGCCGAGCGCGGCGCCGACGTACTCATCACCGTGGACAACGGCATCGCCAGCGTGGACGGCGTGGCCGAGGCCAAGGCGCTGGGCCTCACGGTCGTCGTCACCGACCACCACCTGCCCGGCCCCGAGCTGCCCGCGGCCGATGCCATCGTCAACCCCAACCAGCCCGGCTGCACGTTCGAGAGCAAGTCCATGGCCGGTGTGGGCGTGATGTTCTACGTGCTGCTGGCCCTGCGCGCCGAGCTGCGGGCGCGCGGCATTTTTAACGCGGCCACCCAACCCAAGCTCGACCCGCTGCTCACCCTGGTGGCGCTGGGCACGGTGGCCGACGTGGTCAAGCTCGACGCCAACAACCGCCGCCTGGTCGCCCAGGGCCTGAAGCGCATCCGCGCAGGCCAGATGCCCGCCGGGGTAGCCGCGCTGTTCACCGCTGCCGGCCGCAAGGCGCCCGTGGCCACCACCTTCGACTTTGGCTTCGCCTTAGGACCGCGCATCAACGCCGCAGGGCGCCTGGCCGACATGACGCTGGGCATTGAATGCCTGCTCACCGACGACGCAGGCCGCGCCGCCGAGCTGGCGGGCACGCTCGACGGCATCAACCGCGAGCGCCGCGAGATCGAAGGCGGCATGCGCGACCAGGCCATGCTGATGGCCGAAAGCCTGTTCCAGGAAGACGAAGAACCGCCCCCGGCCATCAGCGTGTTCGACCCCGACTTCCACGAAGGCGTGGTGGGCATCGTGGCCAGCCGCATCAAGGACAAGCTGCACCGCCCCACCTTTGTCTTTGCGGCCAGCAGCGCGCCGGGCAAGGAGCACGAGCTGAAGGGCTCCGGCCGCTCCATCCCCGGCTTTCACCTGCGCGACGCGCTCGACCTGGTGGCAAAACGCCACCCGGGCGTGTTGCTGAAATTTGGCGGCCACGCCATGGCGGCCGGCTGCACGGTGGACGCAGACTCGTTCGATACCTTCGAGCAGGCGCTGGCCCGGGTCGCCCAGGAATGGCTGGACGCCGCCACCCTCACGCGCCGCATCGAGACCGACGGACCTCTATCGCCCGAATACTGCCGCGCCGACATGGTGGACACCCTGCACCACGAGGTGTGGGGCCAGGGCTTTGCGCCCCCCACATTCAGCGAAGAAGTGCAGATCGTGAGCCAGCGCCTGGTGGGCGAATCCAAAAATCACCTGTCGATCAAGCTCATGCACCAGGGCAACCCCGTGGACGCCATCTGGTTCGGCCACACCGAGCAGCTGCCCGCGCGCGTGCTGCTGGCCTTTCGCCTCGATGTGAACGAGTGGAAAGGCGAGCGCAAGGTGCAGTTTTTGGTCGAGGGGGCTCAGATCTAGGAGTCTGTCGGACTTGGAGCGTCGAAGCGAAAATTGGCCCCAGCGAGGACAGTTTTTGCCGGATTTGCAGCCCCATAGCCGAGCTATGGGGCAAAAAGACGGTGGAAAATGGACCGCTGAGGTCAATTTGCAGCCGACGATTTCCAAGTCCGACAGACTCCTAGCGCAAGGCCCCACCCCGCTCAGGCCTGCGCAGGGCCCTTGCTGCGCTGGCGGATCACCGTCACCGGCTCGCCGCCCTGGCCCCAGTTTTCAGGGTCCACCTCGTCGATGATGACGGTGACACTGTCAGGGCGCTTGTCCAGCACCTGCTGCATGAGTTGGGTGACACCGGCGATCAGGGCTGCCTTTTGGGCTGCGGTGGTGGGCAGTTCGCGCCGCGCGAGGCGGATGTTGACCAGGGGCATGGGCAGATCCTTTCGTCCATCGCAAAAAAACAAAGACAAAGGCAGCCGGGGCTGCCTCGGGGGTGCGGTGCAAAAACTCAAGGGCCTTTTTGGCCGCCAGCGCTTGATAGAAAAGCGCAGATAGCTATCATTTGAATAGCAAAAACCACTACACCCAGCGGCCTTTAGAAGCTTTCCCAGTCGTCATCTCCGCCTTTGGCTGCAGCCCGGGGCGCAGGTGTAGCGGGCGCGGCCGATGGGCCAGGGGTGGCAGCGGGGCGTGCAGCGGCGGGGGCCGGTGGTGCCAAGCGAGCGGCGGCGGGTGCCTTGGTCGGCTTGGTTGCCTTGGGTGCTGCGGGTTGGTTGCCGAGGGCGGTTCTGGCCGCAGGCGCTGGCCGGGGCGCCGCAGACGGAGCCGGGCGGGGCGCTGCCGGTGCGCGAACCGCCATCGCGCCCACATTGAACACCGCCACCACCTCGGCCAGGCGCTGGGCCTGGTCGCGCATCGAGGCTGCGGCGGCGGTGGACTCCTCCACCAGCGCCGCGTTTTGTTGCGTCATCTGGTCGAGGTGCGTCACGGCCTGGTTGACCTGGGCGATCCCGTCGCGCTGCTCGGAGGAAGATGCCGTGATTTCTCCGATCAGGTCGCTCACGCGCTGCACGCTGGCCACGATCTCGCCCATGGTCTGGCCCGCCTGGGCCACTTGGGCAGAGCCCGACTCGACGTTTTCCACCGAGGCACTGATCAGGTTCTTGATCTCCTTGGCGGCCTCGGCGCTGCGCCCAGCCAGGCTGCGCACTTCGCTGGCCACCACCGCAAAGCCCCGGCCCTGCTCGCCCGCGCGGGCGGCTTCCACAGCAGCGTTGAGCGCCAGGATGTTGGTCTGGAAGGCAATACCGTCGATCACGCCGATGATGTCGCTGATCTTGCGGCTGCTGTCGGTGATCTGCTGCATGCTGGTGACCACCTGGCCCACCACTTCGCCGCCGCGCGCCGCCGCCTGGGCCGCCGTGCCCGCGAGCTGGTTGGCCTGGCGCGCGGTGTCGGCCGACTGGCTCACCGTGGCCGTAAGTTCTTCCATGCTGGCGGCGGTTTCTTCCAGGTTCGAGGCGGTCTGCTCGGTGCGGGCCGACAGGTCGTGGTTGCCGTTGGCGATCTGGATCGAGGCCGAAGAGACGGAATCCACCCCCACCCGCACCTCGCTCACCACCCCCCGCAAGCGGGTGGACATGGCCGACAGGGACCTCAGCATGTGGCCGAACTCGTCCTTGCGGGTGGATTGCAGCTCGCGCGTGAGGTCGCCAGCGGCGATGGCGTCAATGGTTTCCACCGCCTCGTCCAATGGCACGGTGATGGAGCGCACCAGCTTCCAGGCCAGCAGCAGCACCACCACAACCAGCACGGCCGACACCACCAGGCCCTGGATGGCGTAGGCAACCCGCCGTTGCGTGGTCTCGGCCCGGATCTCCTCGCGGCGCTTTTGCAGGACAGCAACAAAATCATCCTGCGCCTTGAGGTAGCGCGCCACCATGGGGGTGAGTTCATTGTCGGCAAACTGCTGGGTGGCCACGCCATCGCCCGCGCCCTTGAGCTCCCAGGTCTTGGCGGTGGCGGCCAGCACCAGCTTGCGTTCGGCCAGCACCTTGTCGAGCGCCGCTTTTTCCTCGGGCGCCGTGGCACCGGCAACGATCCCCTCTTGAATCTTGTTGATGCCGCCAATGATTTCCTTGACCTTGGCGTCGTACTGCTGGGCCAGCACCGCGTCGGTGGTGACGGCTCCTCCCATCACCATATTGACGGCGGTTTCTGTGGCACCCCGCCAGCGTATGGCCGCCGAGATGCGCTCTTCGATCTCGACCACCTGGTCCATCGCAGCCGACATGGAGCTGTTGGCCCGGTACTGCTGGAAGCCGGAGATCAACAGCATGGCCAGCATCAGCAGTATGAATGCTCCCCACAGCTTGCGCGAAACGCGGATATTGTCGATTTGCATGGTTCTTTTTCCTCGTGGACCTGGAAATGTAAGTGTGCGGCCAACGCGCGGCACGCAACATCCGATTGCGTCAACAGCAGGCCACAAGCCTACGCCAGCCCAGGCACTGCCCTGCCCTCTTTTTCCCGGGAAAAACCCGCACCCAGGGTGCTGAAGGTGACAGGACGGCCCACCCGGGGGTCAGCGGCACCTGGCAGGACTCCGGAGAACCCGTCCACGACGGCACAGGGGTCGCGCGGTGGCGCGCGATATCGGTACAAGCCCTAAAATGGCACGGTGACATCCATACTGAACGCCGACCTGCATTGCCATTCCGTGGTATCCGACGGAACCCTGACCCCGGAGGATCTGGCCGCCCGCGCGAAAGCCAACGGTGTCGAGCTGTGGGCGCTCACCGACCATGACGAAATCGGTGGCCAGCACCGCGCCGCCGCCGCTGCCCATGCGCAGGGCATGGCCTACCTTACGGGCGTTGAAATCTCGGTCACCTTTGCCGACACCACCGTCCACATCGTCGGCCTGGGTTTCGACCCCCACGACACCCGACTGGCCGAGGGCCTGGCCGCTACACGCGGTGGGCGCGGCGAACGCGCCAAGGACATGGCCGAACAACTGGCCCAGGCGGGTATTCCGGGCGCTTACGAGGGCGCGCTGCAGTTTGTGGGCAACCCGGCACTCATTTCACGCACCCATTTCGCCCGCTTTCTGGTGGAGACCGGGGTCTGCAAGGACACCTCCGAGGTATTTCGCAAATACCTCATCGAAGGCAAGCCCGGCTACGTGCCGCACCGTTGGGCGTCGCTGGGCAACGCCGTGCGCTGGATCACCGAGGCAGGTGGCATGGCCATCATTGCCCACCCGGCGCGCTACAAGTTCAGTGCCAACGAAGAATTTGCGCTGTTTTCCGAGTTCAAGGCCCACGGCGGGCGCGGGGTGGAAGTCGTCACAGGAAGCCACAGCGCAGCCGAATATGTCACCTACGCCGCGATGGCGAAGGAGTTTGGGCTGGCCGCCTCGCGCGGCAGCGACTTCCACAGCCCGGACGAGTCCCACACCGACCTGGGGACCTTGCCGCTGCTACCCGGCCAGCTCACCCCGGTCTGGGAACTGCTGGCTGAACGCATCCGGCACCCCGCTGCCGTTTGAGACGAGACGCACCATTTCATGGCCCAGTATTTCGAAGTCCACCCCGACAACCCCCAGCCGCGCCTGCTCAAGCAGGGCGCCATGCTGCTGCAAAAGGGCGGCATTCTGGCCGTGCCCACCGATTCCAGCTATGCGCTGGTCTGCCACCTGGACGACAAGGATGCCGTCGATCGCATGCGTCGCATCCGCCAGGTGGACGACAAGCACCACCTCACCCTGTTGTGCCGTGACCTGTCGGAACTGGCCAACTATGCCCGCGTGGACAACCGCCAGTACCGCCTGCTCAAGCTGGGCACGCCCGGGCCCTACACCTTTATCCTCGAAGCGACCAAGGAAGTGCCGCGCCGCGTGAGCCACCCTTCGCGCAAGACCATTGGCCTGCGCGTGCCCGACCGCAAGGGCTTGCAGTTGCTGCTGGAACTGCACGGCGCCCCGCTGCTGGCCACCACGCTGATCCCGGCCGGAGAGACCGAGCCCCTGAACGACCCGCAGGAAATCCGCGAACGTTACGAAAAGCTGGTGGACGCCATCGTGGACGCAGGCGCCTGCCCACTGGAGCCCACCACTGTGGTGGACCTGACCCCCATGGGCAATGGTGGCGAGCCCGAAGTGGTGCGCGAAGGCCGGGGCAGCCTGCAGGCGCTGGGGTTGTAGCCGCAGCTCCTCACCTCGACTGCCATAGCGCTTGCCCGGGGCCTCCACAACTGGCGCGGCCCCATCCCAGCGCCACCGTGGAACTGGCTTTGCCAGGCCACCGGTGGCGTCCCCCTGAGGGGGAAGCGGCGCAGCCGCTCAGGGGGCTACAACTTAAACGCACCCACAGCCTGCTCCAGATCGCGCGCCTGCGCCGTGAGCGAGGTGGCGGTGGAAACCGCGTTCTGAACCAGCGCAGCCGTTTCCTGGGTGGTGCCGTCCATGTGCGACACGGCGCCGTTCACATGGCTGATGGCATCGCTCTGCTCGCGCAGGGCGTGGGAGATTTCGCCGAGCAGTGCGCTGACCTGCCCGACGGCCGCCACGATCTCCTGCATGGTCTTGCCCGCCTTGCCCACCTGGCCAGCGCCGTTTTCCACCTGCTCGACCGACGCGCTGATCAGCGCCTTGATCTCGCGGGCGGCCACGGCGCTGCGCTGGGCCAGATTGCGCACCTCGCTGGCCACCACGGCAAAGCCACGGCCCTGCTCGCCCGCACGGGCGGCTTCCACCGCCGCGTTGAGCGCCAGGATGTTGGTCTGGAAGGCAATGCCTTCGATGACCTGGATGATGTCCACGATCTTGCGCGAGCTGCCGCTGATGGCCTGCATGGTCAACACCACATCGCCCACCACCGCGCCCCCTTGCTCTGCAATGCCCGAGGCCTTCACCGCGAGGTCGCTGGCGGAATGGGCGCGCTCGGCGTTCTGGCGCACGGTGGCGGTCAGCTGCTCCATGCTGGCAGCAGTTTCGGTGAGTGAAGAGACCTGGTCTTCCGCACGGCGGGAAAGGTCGGTGTTGCCATGGTCGATGTCTGCGGCAGAGGCGCTGATGGCATCGGCGTCCTGCTTGATGCGCGACACCAGGTCGGTCAGCGTGTCCTCCATGGTGCCCAGGGCGTTAAGGAGCCGGCCAAAGTCGCCCTGCAGATCGGAGCTGAATTCCTGGCTCAGGTCGCCCGAAGCCACGGTTTCTGCAATCAGGATGGCCTGGTTGAGCGGCGCCACGATGCTCATGCGCAGGCTGAACACAGCCAGCAGCGCCAGCACAAAGGCAGCACCGCTGCAGCCGATGATCCACGCTCGGGCGCTTTGCAGGTGCGCCTGTGCCGCCTGGGCCTGGGACGCCGTCACAGCCCCGCCCTGCAAGGCCTGTTCGGCCCCACCGATGCCGGCCAGCGCCATGACCATCAACAGCAGCACCAGCAGTGCCACACCACCAAACGCCAGGGCCAGGCGCGTTCCAATTTTCAGGTTGTTCCACATGATGTTGTGCCCCTCCAGGGCTGTTATTTTGGTTTTTTGGGTCGCCCCGGGGGCAACTGGCAGATGCTAGCAATGATCACGGCGCTGCGGGCGCCCTTGGCATACGTACATCCCACATAGAACTTGCGCAAATCGGGATGCCACAACCGCCTTGCCTGGGGGTGAGCCACTTGCCCGAGTCCTGTTGTGCGCCAGTCATCCCACCACCGGCATGCCGTGCACTCCGCGCGGGTCGCCCCGGCAACGGCTGAGGTGGCGGGCGTCTGAGACAATCGCCGGGTGGACATCTCCAATCTCATCCAAACCGTTCTGATCTACGCCCTGCCGGTGCTGTTTGCCATCACCGTGCACGAGGCAGCCCATGGCTACGCCGCGCGCCACTTTGGCGACAACACCGCGTACATGATGGGCCGGATCACTCTCAACCCGATCAAACACATCGACCCGGTGGGCACCATCCTGATGCCGCTGCTGCTGTACTTTGCGACCTCGGGAGCCTTCCTGTTTGGCTATGCGAAGCCGGTGCCTGTCAATTTCGGCAACCTGCGCAATCCCAAGAAACACATGGTCTGGGTGGCGCTGGCGGGCCCGGCGTCCAACTTCATCCAGGCCATTGGCTGGGCCGTGCTGCTGGTGGCACTGGTGGGCTCTGGCGTGGAGGAGCGCTTTTTCATCGAGATGGCGCGCGCTGGCGTGCTGGTCAACCTCGTGATGTGGGCGTTCAACCTGTTTCCGCTGCCACCGCTGGATGGCGGGCGCATCCTGGTGGGCCTGCTGCCCTGGAAACAGGCGCACATGGTCTCTCGCATCGAGCCCTGGGGCTTTTTCATTGTGATGGGCCTGGTGATCGCTGGGGTGGTGGGCACGCTGTGGCTACGCCCGCTGATGTCGCTGGGCTACGGCGTCATCCAGTTTCTGCTCACCCCGCTCACAGCACTGTTGCGTTAATTCTTCTCCCCCCGTTTCTTGCTGACATCCTTCCCATGAGCATCACGCGTTTTCTCACCGGCATTACCACCACGGGCACACCCCACCTGGGCAACTTCGTGGGCTCCATCCGCCCCTCGGTGGCCGCCAGCCTCACGCCCGGCGTGCAGAGCTTTTACTTTCTGGCCGACTACCACGCGCTCATCAAGTGCGAAGACCCGGTGCGCATCCAGCGCTCCACGCTGGAGATCGCCGCCAGCTGGCTGGCCGCAGGGCTGAACCCCGAGAAGGTCACGTTCTACCGCCAGTCCGACATCCCCGAGATCCCCGAACTGACCTGGCTGCTGACCTGCGTGACGGGCAAGGGCGTGCTCAACCGCGCCCACGCCTACAAGGCCAGCGTGGACAAGAACACTGCCGCAGACCGCGATGCCGACGACGGCGTGACGGCCGGCCTGTTCATGTACCCCGTGCTGATGGGCGCCGACATCCTGATGTTCAAGGCGCACAAGGTGCCCGTGGGCCGCGACCAGATCCAGCACATCGAAATGGCCCGCGACATGGCCGCAAGCTTCAACCACCTGTATGGCGAACACTTTGTGCTGCCCGAGGCCGCCATTGACGACCATGTGGCCACGCTTCCCGGCCTGGACGGGCGCAAGATGAGCAAGAGCTACGACAACACCATCCCGCTGTTCAGTTCGCGCGAACAGCTTAAGAAGCTGATCGGTGGAATCCTGACCGATTCGCGCGCACCCGGCGAGCCCAAGGACACCGAGGGATCGGCGCTGTTCCAGATCTACCAGGCGTTTGCCACGCCCGACGAAACCGCCGCCCTGCGCCAGGCCTACGCCGATGGCATCGCCTGGGGTGATGCCAAGAACACCCTGTTCGAACGTGTGGACCAGGTGATCGCCCCCATGCGTGCGCAGTACGAAGAACTCATCCACAACCCCGCCCGCATCGAGCAGACCCTGCTGGCCGGTGCCGAACGCGCCCGTGCGCTGGCCACGCCGTTCATCCGCGAGCTGCGTAAGGCAGTGGGACTGCGCGACCTCCGAGACCAGACGGCAGTACCCGAAGGCAACTCCTTGTTAAAAGCTGGCAAACCCGCCATAAAGCTAATGCCTGCTTTCAAACAGTACCGAGAGGCCGACGGCAAGTTTTACTTCAAGCTGCTGGGAACCAACGGCCGCCTGCTGCTGCAGAGCACGGGCTTTGACGCGCCCAAGGAAGTAGGCCAGGCCATTGCCCAGTTGCAAAAAGACCCGGACGCACTGCAGACACTGGCACCGCGCCTGGCACCGGCGGAGGGCGTGAGCGCCGACGATGTGGCAGCCGCGCTGCAGGCGCTGGCAGAGGCTGCAGCCGCCGCGTAAACCGCTCTGTCCCTGTCCAACGCGGGATCCGAGGTCGGAATGCGCTGGGGGAAGCGGTCACTTTTTGATAGCTGCTCGCGCTTTACCAATAAGCGCTAGCGGCCAAAATTATTCAAATATTCATCTCTAGGGTGAATCCGCAGGATACCCGCCTGGCTGCGACAGAAGATTGTGGTGTGTGCGCAATGCACCTACGCTGTCGGCGTGGGCCTTGTGCGTAAACTGTCCGTTCTGTTCTTGGAGACTCCCATGAAACTGCCAGTTGCCGCCCTCTCCGTGCTCGCCGTGCTGGCGGGCTGCAACGCTACCAGCCCCCACCACCCCTCGGGGCCCATGGCATCGGGCCGTGACCGCACCTTCAGCGTGCCCGTGTACGGCACCGACACGTCGCCCGCCTATGCAGCGGCCACGCGCGAATGCCAGCGGCTGGCGCTGTTCCCCAAGCTGCTGCGCAACGATGGCTCGCGCCTGATTTTTGAATGCGTGAGCGAAGCCCCCGACCGCCAACCCTGATCCCCGGCATGGCCTGGTTTCTGCGGCGCCCCCTCAGGGCGCATGGGGTGGCCCTGACAGCCGCGCTGGTCTGCGCCTGCGCCCATGCGGGGCCTGCGCAAAACACCGCTCCCCCCACCTGGACCAACAGCCTGGGCATGGTCTTCCAGCAGGTCCCGGCGGGCCGCTTCACGATGGGGGGCGTGGAGCCGCCCGATACCCTGGCACGCGCGTACCCGGCGCTGGAGGCCAGGCGCTTTACCGAGTTGACCGATGAAGGCCCCGCGCACACGGTGCACATCCGGCGGGCGTTCTACCTGGGTCGGCACGAGGTCACCGTGGGGCAGTTCCAGCGCTTTCTGGAGGCCTCGGGCTACCAGCCCGAATCGGAAGCCGATGGCACGGGCGGCTACGGCTACAACGCGCAGTACGACCCCTCCACCACCCAGCGCGGCGATGCCTTTGAGGGCCGGGACCCTCGCTATTCGTGGCGCAACCCGGGTTTTGCGCAGGGGCAAGACCATCCCGTCGTGAACGTCACCTGGAACGACGCCCAGGCCTTGGCCCAATGGCTGAGCCGCACCGAAGGCCACCACTACCGCCTGCCCACCGAGGCCGAATGGGAATACGCCTGCCGCGCTGGCACCCGCACCCGCTATCCGCATGGCGACGACCCCCAGGGCCTGCTGCACACCGCCAACACCTTTGACCAGGAGGTCGCCCCGCTGTGGCCCCGCTGGCAGCAGCACGCCTTGGCGGGCAGCGACGGCCATGTTTTCACCGCCCCCGTGGGCAGCTATGCACCCAATGCCTTTGGCCTGCACGACATGCTGGGCAATGCCTGGGAATGGGTATCGGACTGGCACGGTGACACCTACTATGCACACTCCCCGCGCAACGATCCGCAAGGCCCCGCAGACGGCACCGTGCGCGTGCGCCGCGGGGGCTCGTGGCACACCTGGTCGTTTTATGCGCGCTGCGGCTACCGCAACTGGAACAGCCCGCAAACCCGGTACACCCTGGTCGGCATGCGGCTGGTGCGCGAAATCTCTCCCCAACCCCTTCCCCGGTCGCGGCGAACGACAGAGCGTTAACAAATGTCAACTGCCGGGCGGTAGACCGGTGCGCAGCAGCGCAGACGGCGGTTGTCGCGAATAATCCGCAATTGCATTTTCGACAGGGGAGAAAACCATGCGCATAGCCGCGTTGGACGACGATGCGCTCCAGCTGGATCTGATCAAACAGGCCACGGAGGCAATGGGCCATGTCTGCCACACCCACCTCAACGGTGCCGACTTGCTGCGCGAGATGCGCCGCGAGACCTTTGACCTGTTGATCGTGGACTGGCACCTGCCAGACACCACAGGGCCCGAAGTGGTGCGCTGGGTGCGCAAAAATGTGGGCACCCAGTTGCCCATCCTGTTCGTCACGCACCGCCAGGAAGAGCGCGACATCGTCGAGGGCCTGGGCAGTGGCGCCGACGACTTCATGGTCAAGCCGGTGCGCATTGGCGAGCTCAATGCCCGCGTGTCGGCCCTGCTGCGGCGGGCCTACCCAGCCAGTGTGGGGGGCGTGGTGGAGTTCGGGCGCTACCGCTTCCTGTCCGAAACCCGGTCCATCGAAATTGACGGCGTGGCCGTGGAGCTCAAGAACCGCGAGTACGATCTCGCCCTGTTTCTGTTTCAGAACATGGGCCGACTGTTGTCGCGCGACCACCTCAAGGACATCGTCTGGGGTCAGGTGGCGGATGTCATGTCGCGTTCGCTGGACACCCACATCTCGCGCCTGCGCACCCTGCTGGACCTGCGGCCCGCCAACGGCTTCATCGTCTCGGCGGTCTACGGTGTGGGTTACCGTTTTGAAGCTGTTGAGGCCCAGCGAAGGGCCTGACCCCCAACTATCAACGGCGGCATCCTCACGGCATGCCATCGCCAGCCCGCCGGCACCGAGCGGCACGAAGGAGATTTCACGTGGCAACGAACACCGGCCGCCCCTGCTGGGCCATGCGCGCCAGCGCGGCATTGACCCTGGGTTTCCTCGGTAGCCTAGCGGGCACCAGTGCCCAGGCGGCTCCCCCTGCCGCCACCACGCCGCAGGGCGATGAAATTGCCCACACCGTGCAGGAAGGGGACACGCTCGAAGGCCTATCCAAGGCCTATCTGGCCGCGCCCCGGCAGTGGCCGCTGCTGCAGGCCCGCAACAAGGTGGCCAACCCCCGACGCCTGGTGCCGGGTTCGGTGGTGTGGATTCCGGTGCGCCTGCAGCCCGCCGAGTCGGCCACGGTGGAGTTCGTGCACGGCACGGTCACCGCGCAAGCCCGCGCGGGCGACGCCCCGGCGCCCGTCACCCAGGGCGGCAAGCTTGAAGAGGGCACCGCGCTGCAGGTCGGGCCGGATGCTTTTGTCTCCGTCAAGCTGGCCGATGGCACGGTGGTGCGGGTGCAGGCGCAGTCCGAGCTGCTGCTGCGGCAGCTGCGCCGCCGGGGGCGTGCGGGCAGCCTGCAGTCGGTGCTGGAGATGCGCAGCGGTGCGGTGGAATCCAGCGTGCCACCCAATGCCGAGGCTTTTCGCCGCTTTGAGCTGCGCACGCCCCTGGCCGTGGCCAGTGTGCGCGGCACCCACTTTGGCGTGGCGATGGGCGAATCGGGCCAGACCACCGCATCGGTGCTCAGCGGCTCGGTGGCCGTACAGTCCCGCCAACAAGAAACCACTGGCCCATCCAATCCGTCTGCGGCAGCGGCCTCGATGCTGGCCCCGGGGCAAGGGCTGGCCGTGGCGGCCGATGGCAGCGTGGGCGCACCCCGCCCGCTGCTGGTGGCGCCCGACACATCGGGCGTCCCTGCCATGCTCAGCGATGCGAGCATTCTGGCCATCAACGTGCCACCACTGCCGGGCGCCGCGCGCTACCAGGCCCAGGTGGCGCAGGACGCCGACTTCACCCAGGTGCTGCGCCACGGCAGTTTTGCCGATGGCCAGCTGCGCTGGAAAGCCGTGGAAGACGGGCGGTACTACCTGTCGGTGCGCGCCCTGGACGACGCGGGCATCCCCGGTGTGCCTGCCGTGCAGCCTTTTGTGGTCAAGACGCGCCCCGTGGCCCCGCTGTACCAGCAACCTGCGCCCGGCGCGGTGCTGGCCAGCGGCACGGGCGAGCTGCGGTGCACGCAGGTGCCCGGTGTGGCCTGGTACCGCCTGCAGGTGGCCCGCGATGCGCAGTTCACCCAGCCCGTGCTGGACGAGCAACGCCTCACCGAATGCCGCCTGCCGCTGAACACGCTGCCGGTAGGCAACTATTTCTGGCGTGCGGCCAGTCTGCTGCAGCTGCCAAACAGTCCGAGCAGTCAGGCCGACCAAGGTCCGTTTGCCCCGCCCCAGCCCTTCTCGGTGGCAGACCGCCCCGCCACGCTGTCGCCCCAGTCATTGCAAGCGCAGGATGGCGACACCACGGTGCGGGTGCACTGGCCCGCGCAGCCTGGCCAGCGGTTCCGCCTGCAACTGGCCCCAGCCAAGGACCTGGCGTTTGACAAGGTGGTGCTCGACACCCAGCTCGACGCCCCTGCATGGACCTCCAGCAACCTGCATGCAGGCGACTACCTCGTGCGCATCCAGGTGCTGGACCCCACGGGGCTGCAGAGCGACTTCTCGCCGCCGCGCCAGATCCGGGTCGGCTCAGGCATCAGCACGGGCTCGGGCCTGCCGGTCTCCACCTCGAACGGCCAGCCCGTGGCACGCCCTTGAGCCGCGCACGCCGTTTGCCCCGAGCCCGAGGGTTCTGAGCCCATGATCACCGCCGGACGCACCCGGGGCCAGCAACGGCGCCTGGAATGGAGCCTTCTGGCCGCCGCCTTGCTGGGGCTGGTGGCCTGGCTCAGCACCGCCGACAGCCTGAGCCGGATGAACCACCTGGTGCAGGACGCTGGCCTGCGCCTGCTTTCGCGCCCCGCGCACCCCGACATCGTCATCGTTGCCATCGACGACCCCAGCATCGCGGCCATTGGCCGCTGGCCCTGGCGCCGGGCGCTACACGCAGAGTTGATCGCGCGCGTATCGGCACAGCAGCCCCGCGCCATCGGCATGGACGTGCTGTTCAACGAAGAAGACTTGGACTACCCCGAGGACGATGTGCTGCTGGCCGACGCCATGCGGCGCAGTGGGCGGGTGGTGCTTCCGGTGCTGCGGCGCGGTCACGGCCCGGCAGCCAACATAGCCGACCTGCCCTGGCCCGCATTTGCAGACGCCGCAGCCGGCCTGGGCCATGTGCATGTGGCCCCCGACAACGACGGCGTGGTGCGCAGCCTCTACCTGCAGGAAGGACCCGCCGCCGCGTCCTGGCAGCACTTCAGCATGGCGCTGAAATGCGTGGCCGCTTCCACATCCGCATCACACAATTCGCCCCAGTGCAATGCAGCGCACGCCGCACCGGTGGCCGATGGCGCTGCAGCCACAGAGCGTCCAGGCAGTGGCCCCTGGCAACGCGCTGACCGCACGCTGATTGCCTATGCCGGCGGCCCTGGTCACTTCACCACGTACTCCTACATCGATGTGCTGCGCGGCCAGGTGCCGGCAGATGCGTTTCGCGGCAAGTACGTGATCGTGGGCGCTGCGGCCTCGGGCCTGGGCGACATGTTTGCCACACCCGTGAGCGAGCAATCGCGGCTGATGCCCGGCGTGGAGGTGGTGGCCCAGGTGCTGGACGGCCGCCTGTCGGGCGTGCGGATCGAGCCTGCCGCCACCGCCCTCAACACCCTGTTCAACCTGGCGCCCGTGGTGTGCGCGCTGCTGGCTCTGCTGTTGCTGGGCCCCTTCGTGGCCTTGCTCACCAGCGCAACGCTGGGCGTGGTCACCCTGCTGCTCAGCGTGGCCCTGCCTTCGTGGATAGGCCTGCAGTTCGCACCCGCTGCGGCTCTGACCGGGCTGGTGCTGGCCTATCCGCTGTGGAGCTGGCGGCGCCTGAGCGCAGCCGCACACTTTCTGCGGCTGGAGATGGAGCGCCTGCAACGCGACGGCCTGTCGATGCGGTTGCAGCACCGCCCCGGGGATTCCGGTGACTTTCTGGAAAAGCGCATCAATGCTGTGGAACGCGCATCGCGCCAGTTGCGCGACCTGCACCACTTCGTAAGCGAAAGCCTGCAGCAGCTGCCCTCCCCCACCATCGTCTGCGACCCGCAGGGGCGCATCCTGCTCACCAACATGGCGGCACGCCGGCACGTGGGCGGAGACCCCCAGGTGCCGCTGCAAGGCCAGTCCGTGGTCGAACTGCTGCACGACCTGGTGCACACCGGCACCGGCCAGCCCCTGGTCACGCAGGACAAACTGCACAACCACCACATGCCCGAACAGAGCGAAGGCCGCGATGCCCAGGGCCGCAACCTGCTGGTGCTGTGCAAGCCCTTCACCGACCTGGCCAAGGCCGGCTGGCTGCTGACCCTGGTGGACCTGACGGACATGCGCCGCGCCCAGCTGCAGCGCGACCAGGCGATGAACTTCATCTCGCACGACATCCGTGCGCCCAATGCCTCCATCCTCACGCTGCTGGAGATGCAGCGCGCCTACCCCGGCCGCATGCCGGATGACGAGCTCATGCTGCGCATCGAGCGCTATGCACGCGCGTCGCTGGGCATGGCCGAGAACTTCGTCAAGCTCGCCAGCGCCGAGTCGCAGGAATACCGCATGGCGCCCCTGGACCTGGTGGCCGTGCTGGCCGAAACCGTGGACGACATCTGGGCCCTGGCCCGCGACCGGGGCGTGGAGGTAATCATCGCCACCGCGCCGGAAACCGCCCCCACCGTGGGAGACCGCGCCCTACTGTCCCGCGCGCTGGCCAACGTGCTGAACAACGCCGTCAAGTTCAGCCCCGAAGAAGGCACAGTGCAGTGCTCCATCGTGCAGCGGGGAGCCCGCTGGATCGTGTCAGTACGCGACGAAGGCCCCGGCATCGCACCGGAACTGCAGGGCCAGCTGTTCGCACCGTTCCAGCGACTGCACGACCGCAGCCACCCCGCCATCGGCGGTGTCGGCCTGGGGCTGGCCCTGGTGCACACCGTGATCCACCGGCACGGCGGAACGCTGGAAGTGGACAGCGATGTGGGACGGGGAGCGGAGTTCAGGCTGGTATTGCCTCTGGGCACTTGACCCAGGAAAGAACTCGCCAGTCCACTGAAACCGAGAAATCGGCTGTTTGCCGAGGTGGCAGCGGGTGCAGCGCAAGGTGCGGACTGCGGCCAAGGCTGGCTGCCTTGGCAAAGCCCGCAACGCCGCGCTGCGCCTGCTGCCACCCCGGCCCGAAGGGTGAGGGTCTGGCAGGGCCGCCATCAAGGCGGCGGGCGCAGGCGGGTTGCACACCCGGCGAGCACGGCAACGACGAGGGCGGCCCTGCCAGACCCTCACGAACAGCCGATTTCTCGGTTTCAGTGGACTAGCCCAGCTGGCCAAGCTGCGCCACGGAGCCTGCAAACCAGTTCTGGTCCACGGCACCCACCACACCCGCCACCGGGATGCCGCCATTGGAGGAGCCATCGCTGTACTGCCAGAACGTCCAGGACGACCAGGGCGGTGGCACGTGCGGGTAGGCCGAATACGCGGCCAGCCACAGCGGGCGAGAGGCCAGCACCTGGCAACCGGGCAGCGCCTGAAGCGCCTGCCAGAAGCCCGTGTCGGTGTAGACCATGGTCTGGCGCCCGAACAGCGCATCGGCCTCGGACAGGAATGCCAGGGTCCATTGCAGGACTTCGGCGGGGCTTTGCCCATCCAGGGTTTCCAGATCCAGCACCGGCGGCAGATCCGCAGGCCCCAGCGTCCCATCGGCGCTGACCGTGTTGTAGAAAAACTGTGCCTGGGCGACGGCATCGCTGCCAGCATGGCCGAAGTGGTAGGCGCCGCGGCGCAATCCTGCGGCCGCGCTGCCCGTCCAGTTGGCGCGGAAAAGCGGGTCCACATAGGCGATGCCTTCGGTGGCCTTGATGAAGCAGAAGGCCACGTCGCTGCCAGCCACACTCGGCCAGTCGACATTGCCCTGGTAGTGGCTGACGTCGATACCACGGGTTTGCGCAGCCATGGCGTCACACCACGTTGTTGAGCATGGTGACCTGTGTCTGCAACAGGCCGTCGATGCGGATCGTCGTGGTCAGCGGCTGGCCTTCATCCCACATCACGCCGCAGTTGTATTGCAGGGTGTTGGGGTTCAGGACGCTGCCGTTGACCTTTTGCTGGTAGGTAGTGTCCCCACCGCCTGCCCCCTGGATGCCGATCCCCCAATGGCACCAGCCGTACCAGCTCGGCGACTTCATGACCATGGTGTAGACCGCTGAGCCGTTGTCGGGCAACACCGTGTGCCCATTGACTTCTGCCGTGAGCTTCATCAGGGCAAAACGGCAGGCGTCCTGCGCTGCCACATTGCCACCCAGTGCGTTGGCAAAATTGGCGGCCAGTGTGGTGTGATACGGCATCGTCTGCGGAAAAATCACATCGGTGACCGCAAAAAAATCCGCATTCAGACCGGTGGGAACACGCTCGGCATTGAACACGAAGGCGCCGTTGTCCGAGGTATAGATGGTGGTGGCTGCGTAGGGGTCATCAGCATTCACGTATTCACCATTCAACGCCCAACCCCAGCAGGCGGCGTTCACAAAGGGCGCCTGCTGCGAGGTTGGCACCGTGGCACCGTTGCGAGGATGTGGCTGGCCCGCAGGAGCCAGCAAATTGCGTTGAGTGTCAGACAGGTAAGGCATGGTTTTCTCCGTCAATGGATCGGTGCGGATGGCAAGCGCATCTCGCTCGATACATTGTGGAGACCCTTTTCTCGCTTGGCGATTACAGCCCATTACACGCCATCACAGATACTGACCCACCGCTCTGCACACCAGTCTGCAGCCGGCCTGGGGAGCAGATTCTTTGCACCGTCGTGCCGCTGCAGTCAATCCCCAAACTACCTGGCCCTGCAAACAGCGGGGGGTCAAAAATCAGTTGAACGGCTGGGCTGCGCGATGCCTTGCAACGGGGCGTCACGCCGTTGATATCCCGCGCAATTGCAAGCAGAACGTTAACTACCAGATTTGGTAGTTGCGTGGGGAGGACAGCGCCAACACACTCATTGGGCTGCATCGGGAATTCTTGGCGAACGCCCGGACAGGAAACCCGCGTCCGCTGCACAGCGGCATGCCACGGGCTGCGAGGCATCACATTCAGCCATGCGCGGGGCCAAAGGAAACCGCGCCGCAAGGTGTGACGAAGAAAAAATGAGGGACTGACTGATGGCAATCCTGAAAAACCGCGCAACACAGCGCAAGATCCATTTGCGAACACTTCACGTGTTTGGGCGAGGCCGTTCCTCGGACACCTTGCTGGAAAACCCGGATGCCTCGCAACTGCATGCATCGATCCGCTGGACGGGCAGCACCTGGGAACTGCACGACCACAGCCGCAACGGAACCCTGCTCGATGGCGAGCTGCTGTCCCACAGCGGAGCCTTTGCACTCCGCGTAGGAAGCACCATCGGCTTCGGGCGTGACGACGGCTCTGGCTGGGTTGTGGAAGACCTTGCAGCCCCCGCCAATCTGCTCTGGCCGCTGGGGCACGACAGCGCTCCCGTGCCACTGGAGCGGTCCAACCTGCTGCCCCAGGGCCAGCATGCCGAAGTGTCCATCCACTGCGCCGAGCAAGGCCGGTGGATATGTACCACGCCCCAGGGCAGCTGGGTGCTGGAAGACGGCGACGAGGTCCGATTTTCCAACCAGGCCTGGTGCTTCCTTGCGGCGCAGGAGGTCACATCGACCATGGAGGCCATGGTTGGCGCAGCGCCGTGTATTCGTCCACGCACGAGCCTGCATTTCAACGTCAGCCTGGATGAGGAGCATGTGCACCTGCAGGTGCAGGAGGGAGACCGGCAGTTCGACCTGGGCGAGCGCACCCACCACTACGCACTGCTGACGCTGGCACGTTTGCGATGGGCCGATGCGCAGCGCCACCGGGACAGCCAGGCCCATGGCTGGGTCGAGCTGGAGCGCCTGGCGAAGATGCTGGGTGTGGAGCCCGGGCACCTCAACATCCAGATCTTCCGCATGCGCAAGCAACTTGCACTGGCCATGCCCGGCGACTCCCATGTCCCCGAGCTGATCGAAAGGCGCCGTGGCTCCTTGCGCTTTGGTTGCCTGCGTTTCAGCATCACACGGGGTACACAGCGGGAAGCCGATTTCGACCCCTTGGCCCTGATCAGCCCCATCCACGCTGAAGAGTCGCTTGCGGCCTGAGCCTGCCCCCCATCGCAATGACACGAGTGCCCACGCACGGTTTTCCCGTGGGTGTGCCGGGCTATCAATCGTTGGGTTTGCTGGGCCAGGGCGCATCGGGCCAGGTTTTCAAGGCCCGGCAGCGCAGCACCGGCCAGTTCGTGGCCATCAAGATTCCGAGCACCCCAGCCGCGCGCGATCCCGCCAACCGGCGGCGTGTGCAGCAGCGGCTGCACCAGGAAACCCGGGTGCTGTCTTTGTTGCACCACATCCATGTGGTCCGGCTCATCGATAAAGGCCTGGCCCAGGAGGGCGTGCCGTTTGCCGTGCTGGAGTACGTGACTGGCGAAACGCTGCGCGAATTCCTGCAGCGCCAGGGCCAGCTCTCATTGCCGGACACGGTGGGGCTGATGGCGCAGCTGCTCGATGCCCTGGCTTTCCTGCATGCCCACCATATCGTGCACCGCGACCTGAAGCCAGAGAACGTGATGGTGATCTCCAGCGGCACCACCTTGCACGCCAAGGTGCTGGACTTTGGGCTTGCCAGCCACCACGGAGAACCCCAGTTCACCGCGGGAGCCGAGGGCACGCCCGCCTACTGCGCACCCGAACAGCTGCGCGGCGAGGTGTGCGGGCCCGCCACCGACATCTATGCCTGGGCCTTGATGTTCGTGGAGTGCCTGAGCGCACGACCGAGCATCCAGGGCGCCAGCCTGACAGAGGTGCTGCAGCGCCAGCTGAGCACAGATATCGTCGCCTTGCCAGAGGAACTAGAGGGCAGTCCGCTGGCCGCGCTGCTCCAGCGGGCCTTGCAAAAAGACGTGCGCCGGCGTACCGCCGATGCCGCGCAACTGTACGGTGACCTTGCCCAGTGCGCAGCGCAGGTGCGCCAACTTCGCCCACCCAGCCACGCGGCAGGGCCGAGCCCTGCAGGTCCGTCCACATCCGGCCAGGCGCAGCACGCCACCATGGATTCGCTGGAACGTGCCAGGTCGCAGAACCTCGGGGCTGCTTCGCGCGCCATCCTGTGCCTGACCCTGCGCCTGTACCCCGCCCGCGATGCGTCACTTGCCCTGTCCGACCTGCAGGAGATTCGCGAACAGCAGTTGCGCTGGTGCGCCAACGCCGTGCAGTCGGGCCAGGGCCATGGCGCGGGGACGCTGGGAGACTGCATGCTGTTCCACTTCGAACAGGGCCCCAGCAGCGCACAGAACCTGCAGCAGGCAGCAGCCTTGGCACAGGACCTGTGCATCCGGGTGCAACGAAGAAGCCGCATGCTGGAGGTGCAGCATGGCGTGCGCCTGGAAATATCAGGGAGCATGCACACGGCCACCCTGCAAGCCCACGGTGAGCCGTTGGACAGCCACCACGCGGCCAACGTAACGCTGCACCTGAACAGCCTGGCAGGCCCCGGAACCGTTCTGCTGAGCCACCGCGCGCACCACGAGTTGGCTGGCAGCGTGAAAATGGAGGCCTACGCCAGTACCAGCAAGACCCACCCGCCGGAACCCGAGCCGGTGTACCGGCTGGCACCCGTCACCCTCCAGTAGGCCTGAACAGAGTCAGCGAATGAGCCTCTCGACATGCTCCACCGGGTAACTGTGCCAGCGCCGGTTCCAGGTGTCTTTGGGGCTGGTGTTGCGGTCGTGGACGCGGGCCACATACAGGTGCTGGTCCGGGTTGGTGGCAATGCGCTTGTCCCGCACCGACCAGACAAAAGCGTTGTCCTCCCCCACATCGATATCGGCGAACGGCGCACTGCGCCAGAACTCGCGCAAGTAACACAGCGTGCCGCCAGACACCCAGGGTGTGCGCCCGTCATACACATACTGCCAGGCCCGGCGCGCGTCTGGCGCATAGAAGAACACCTTGTCCAGGCCGCAGATGTCGGCCCCCTGGCTGCGCAAGGCCTTGACCTGCGAACTGAGCCAGGTGGGCGCCATCCAGTCGTCGTCGTCCCAGTGTGCAATCACCTCGCCGCGCGCCAACTCGCAGGCCATGTTGCGCTTGGCACCAAGGGTGGATTTGCGGTCCAGGCGCAGGTATCGGATGCTGCCGTGCGATGGGATCAGATCGGCGACGCTGTCGCGCCCGTCGTCCAGCACGATCAGTTCGCGGGGCTCATAGTCCTGCGCCAGAAAGTTCCGAATGGCCTGGGGCACAAACTCACGCCGGTCTGCGGTGGGCATGATGCACGACACCAGCGGCATCGCGGGCGTTGGCGAGCCCTCTGTGCCAACAGCGCCAACAGCGCCAACAGCGCCAACAGTGTCGCCTGTGCCACCGGGGGCGGCAGGAAAGTAGAAATCGCGATCATCGTCCGACAGGCATTCCGGGGCAGGCACCAGGGTCCAGGCGGCCTGCTGCAGGTAATGGCCTTCCTTGAACTTCCAGGTGTTCCCATCGTGGCGCACATAGATGCACAGAGAACGCCCCGAGATGCGGCACAGCCGCGCACCGCCCCGCAGGGTCTTCAGCAGGAAATCCGCATCCTCCCGCAGCGAGGTATCGGGATACCGCCCATGATGCTCCCACAGGCTGCGCCTGAAGACCAAGGTGCCGCCGCTCACGTTTTCTACAAACAACCGGCGAAACAGTGCCCGGCTGCTGGCCCAGAACTCGGCCAGCGGCCGGGCCATAAACAGCATGTCGTTGAGCCCGGTGACATCCGCCAGGTTGTGCAAAATGGGCGCGGCCTGGCGGCTCAGGCGCTGCGCGCCATACCAGTCGTCATCGTCCCAATGCGCGATCAGTTCGCCCCACGCCACGCGGACCGCTTCATTGCGCTTGGCGCCGATGCTGGTGCGGGCCGGCATTCGGATGCAGCGGATGCGCGGGTCATCAATGCCAGCAGGGAGGTCGGACTCATCCTCGTAAACGATGATGAGTTCCAGCGCGGGATAGTCTTGCCGCTGGAAGTAGCGGATCGACTGCGCAACAAAGGCCGCCCGCCCCCGCGTGGGCATGACACAGCTCAGCAAAGGTAATGCGGTGGCCGCAGGCACCAGTGGTGCGGGTTCCACATTGCCAGGCAGTGGCACGAAGATACGCATCTGCTCGGGCACGGCAAAGTAGCGGCAATCGTCTCCCACGCAGTGGTCGTGGTAGGGCGGCGCCTGCGGGTGGCTCTCGCGGCGCCAGGCACAGAACCGATCCTGGTACAGCCGTTTGTTCGCCTCCAACAGTCCATCGTGGACAGGTGCCAGCACCGCGCAGCGGGGCGCACGGTGCACAAAGGCGCCCTGCACCCAGACACCCAGGAAGCCGGCGCGGGCGGCGCGCACGTTGTAGTCCATCTCCCAGCAAGGACCCTGCGTGTACGCCGTGTCCGCTGCGCCAATGGCGGCCACCACCTCGTTCTTCACCACATAGCAGAAGTCCGCCAGGCTGTGCAGAGGCGCCAGGGGTACCCAGGCATTGCCATAGCGCGCCAGCAAGGCATCCGCTTGGTCCCACAGCGCTTCCTGGGTGCTGCCACAGTTTGGTGCCACGGCCTGTTCATTCCACCCCCGGTTGGTGGAGGGGCCCGCCAAGCCATGGCTGGCGTCGCTGTCCAGCGCGGCCAGGAGCAGCTCCAGCCAGCCGGGGCAGACCCGCACGCCGTTTTCCAGAAACACATAGATGTCGGCAGGCTCGCTCACCAGCTGGTTGAAGCAGGCAGCAGCCCCCGGCTGCGCCGGGCTGGGCCGCTGCACCATCGACGCAGGGGCAAGCCGCAACTGCAGCAAACCCGGGGCCCGGGATGCGGCGGCACTGTCCGGCAATATCCGCAGCCCGAAGGGCAGCGGCGTGTTCTCGAAAACACTGGACAGCGTGGCGGCCAGGCCTTCGCCCGCCCCTGTCACATGCACCCCAATCAGGATCTGGCGATCTGGTGCAGCAGTCATTCACCACTCCTCACTGGTCGCCACCAAACCGGCTCCGAGCAGCGCTTCCAGCTTGCGCCAGGGGCTGCCAGGGGCTTCGTCGCCCCAGTCATGCACCGCGTCCGCCAGTTCTTCGAGCGCAACGGCCTTGGTGTCGGCAGCCGCATAAAAGCGCGGGTAACACAGCAGCAGCTCTTCGATGCAGGCCCGCACCAAGGACTCGCGCCGGGCGATTTCCGGAGCATGGAAAGACACACAAAGGGTGGGCGGGCCCCAACGCCACAGGCGGCGCCAGAGGCCGGGGATCACAGCGTATTCGCCACCCTCTATGTCCATCTTGATGAAATTGCAGTCCTTCCCGGCATACATGTCCAGAAAGTGCTCCATGTCTACACCCCGCGCCTCGTGGCAGGGCTGGCCAGGCACATCCGGCGCGGCCAACATGCCCGACATGCTGTCCCCGAACTCACTGTGCCCAGCGTAGTAAAGGCCACCGGCATAGAGATGCAGCGGACCGGACTCGGGGCCAATGCCGAAGGAGTACAGATGGATTTTTTTGCACAGCCCAGGGTTGGCTTGCACGTTGCGGCCCAGCTCTGCAAAGGCGACCGGGTCAGGCTCCAGGGCATGCACGCTGCGCGACAGCGTCGCGCCATAGAGCACCGTAGGGCCGATCCAGGCGCCCAGGTCAATGTAGGAGCGGTCTGGTTGCAGGAAGCGCCGGAAGACCTCGAAAGTTTGCGGCTCCCACGCGCCGGCCTGCACCCGGTGCCAGAACGCGCACCGGGCCGCATTGGCGCGCACCAGGAAGGCCTGCGGGCCCACCGACACGCTCAGTGCATGCAGTGCGCTCTCGGCGCCAGGGTCACAGGTTGTCATTGGCCAGGCCATCCGTGTCCGTGGACTGCCAGATGGTGAACGGCGCGGGGCCGTCATACGTGGCACTGAACTCAAAGGCATTGCCTTCAAAGATGAATCCGGGCACGTTGATCTTGCACCACACGGCACCAGCGTAGGGGCTGCTGCCCGCCGCCAAGGTCATCTGGATGCGCACATCCTGCTTCCACGAGTCCTGCGTCTGCAGCGAAAGCGGCAGGAAATAGTTGTTCCCGTAGAAGTTGGCCTTCTTGCTGCGTATTTCGCACACCAGCGTCACGAAATTGCCACTGCTGTTGTAGACCAGCTGGAAGATGAAACGGTAGTCGGGGCTGGCGGGCCAGTCGAGGCATACGGTGTTGCCCACCACCACCTGCTGTGCAGGCAAGGCCTGTGCCGGATAGATATTGACCACGCCCGGTCCCCTGGCGTACAGGGCACTGAGAGCAACATCCTCCACCGGCGAGGTGCTTTGCAGCGCGACATCGGCATCGCTGACCGGCGCACTGCAAAGCATGGGCACATTGGTCAACGGTGGCACCTGCTGCACTAGGTTGGAGTGGCTTGCCGCGCCCGATCCATCGCAATTGAAGACATAGCCGCCCGCCTGCGTGATCACGCTCGGCGCCTGGATGCCCATGCCACACGATGGCACCACCTGCAGCTGAATCAGCTTCTGGCCCGGCAATTGCGGCGACCTCTGTAGTCGGCGCACCGTGCCGCTGTGGTCCAGGCAGACCTCCAGCCCCCAGGTGATGCCTGCCAACTCGAACACGCCGGCACCGTCATAGTTGACCTCTTGCTGCTCACGTCCCAGCCCACCGCCGGTCGATGCAGGCCAGTATTCCACGTCGCCCAACAACAGGCCGCCCGGATTCACGGCAGTGGCGATGAAATCAACCCCCGACATCAACTCCTTCATCACCATCCGCGCCCCCGCATCGCCCTGCGCCGCCACGCCCCCTTGCTGCACCAGCGCAAAGTTGTAGATCTCGGTGCTCGCGAGTGGGTCGATGTCGTAGGGCGGCGTCTGCTGGGTGGCCGACGACGCGCCCAAAATGGTGCCGAACACAAACACCCAGTCCACCCACTGGTCATCGGCCGCCATGCGCTGCAGCGCGGTGATGGCGAGCTGGACATCATCCATCTGGTAAGCCCCCGAGGCACCTCGAAAAAAGAATTCGGGGGCCATGAAGACCTTCAGGGTTTCCCCCTCGGGTGTCGGTGGAGACGCCTGCGGCAACGCATCCCGGGCCGTTTGCATGGCGCGCAACATCACATCGCAGCGCGCTTCAATGTCGAGCTTTGGATCGTTCAACCCCAGATAGGTCTTGGATCCATCGGGGTTCACCTGGGGCGCCGTGTCGAGCACGTAGCCGATGAATTGGACGTTGGTGTATGCCATGCAATTTTCTCCTTGGAAAGGGTTCTGGGGACACGTGCGCGGTCATCTCAAAAGCGGGGGCAGTCCGTAGGTGAACTTGATGAGGTAGTTGACGTACACATTGAGGGGGCGCGTCTCGTTCGGGCTCACCTGCACCGCCTGCGCCTGGCCCGCGCCCGCAACCGGACCACCCGTGGTCAGCGTGCTGGCGACGCTGGGCGCGCCTGCTGCAGTTCCACTGGGGGACGTGGCCGAAGGGGCTGGTGCGCTGCTGTAGGTGTGCTCGTGCGCCTGCACCGCAAACGGCTGGATGGAACCCACACCATCGCTCGCCCCCTGGCCGCCAGGCGGCTGGCTGCGTTGGTCGATGTCCGGATCGTTGCGGGTGCCCGTGCCAATACCGCGAAGAAAGTAACCACGGTAGTCGGGGATGTTGAAGTTGTCGTCAGCACCGCCATACACGTAGCCCAGCACGGCAAACAGTTCGGGGTAGTCCACACAGGGCAACGATCGGCCATCGCAAACCATCCATCCCCACGCCTCCAGAGGGTTGGTGGTGTAAGCGGCGGGGCTCACCGCAGCAGCAGGGCTCGCGCTGTCGGGAGGCCCCAACGTGCCAGCAAACGCCGTCACCGAACCCACGGGGAGGTCGCCAAAACCTGGCCGACAGAAGAAGGGGCTGGCTGCCCCCGGTACCACGCTCATGGTGCAGCCCCCCCAAGGGCGGGCAGGTCCGCACCCCCTTCGTCGCCCGGCGCATCCAGCACCTGCATGGAGGTAGGCACCACCACCTGCCAGCACGGCCCCAGGCGGTGCGCAGGACTCTGTTGCCGGGGCCCTGCATGCTTGAGGTCGTTGACCAGTGCGATGTCGTCCGGATTGACGGGGGCAAGCCGATCCGGGGCGCTCCAGAGCATGCCCGCCGAATAAAAATACAGAAAGGCCAGGACATGCGCTGGCTGCACGGGCAGCAGCACGCGCGCCTGACCAGCCTGCAAGAAACTGGCGAACAAGGCATCGTCGTCGGCCGCAAGGCTCCCCAGCTCCGGCACCCCGCCCGCAGCGCCCAGGCCAGGGCTGGCATAGAAGCTGTAGGCCATTTCATTCCACTCCAGCACTTCGTCGAAGAACTGCAGATAGCGGGGCTCATTGACCATGAATTGCGATGGCGGAGACCCCCACGCGGCACCTGCGGACATGCCAGTCAGGGTGAGCAGGCGCTCCAGCAACAGGCGCAGACAGGCATTCTTCAACTCACGCTGCTCGATCTGCCGACGGGCCAGCGGCGAACAGGCCGGAGCGGGAGACGACGGCGCGCCGCCTTGGGCGCGGCCATGGTGTGCCGCCATCCGCTCCTGATAGCCACGCACGATGCTGGCATAGGTACGGATGCGCCACTGGTCCATGCATCGACTGGAAGGCGCGCAGCCGATCTCCACATTGACCTGCAACGGTTGGTCGCCGGGTGGCGAGAAGCCGGGTGGATAGTCCATCACGGACACCGGCACGGTTTCGTCCTCTCCGTGAAGCGCCACGGGACTGGCCGCAGCGCCAGGGGTCACGGTTTGCCGCCCCACCAGCACGACAGGCGCCTGTTGGCCAGGGGACGCTCCTACCCAGCTGACAAAGGCCTGGGTAGCGCCGTACCCTGCGGGAACGGCGATCTGCTTTTCTTCACCGTTGCGCAGGGTGGCCGAGGCGAAGCGCTCTGCCAGCGGGGGCGGATCCAGATCCAGCACGCCGTAGTAGGCCCCGAGCCGTGCGTAGTTGCGAGGGCCGTCCACCTTGATGTCCTCGAAGGTGGCCACTCCCATTTGCAGCGGAGACAGCGGCTTGGCGAAGTCCTGCCCCGCCAGCGCCTGCTCCTGCGCAATGAAGCCCGCTGCGGGCTGGCACACCATGAACTCCATCATCAACCGCTGGCCGTAGTTCACAACGCACGCCTCGTACACCTTGTTCACCCAGCGGAACACGGCGCGCATGCTCCGGGTGCCCGCGGTGTTGTCGATCAGGCTGACTACCGCATCTTCGGTCTGGCTCATCGTGCTGCTGGAGCGCGTGTGGCTGACACTGCGGCTGATGCGATTGACCGTCTTGTTCAGAATGTCGCGTGCAAAGCGGGTGGTGTCGTCCAGCCCCGGGTTGGCGCCTTGCTGCACGGCCTTGGTCCAGGAACCATCCAGGGTGGCCTGCGTGGGAGGGCCGTAGCTGCTGGTGAACTTGTTGTACTGGTGGGTCTCGGTCGCCTCGGCCACGGTCTTGCGCGACTCTTCCTGGAGATTGCTGCGTTCGTCCGCTGCATCGTTTTGCAGGACCTGCATCTCGGCCAGGGTCTGCTTTTGCTCATCCTTTTGCCGGTGGGTGCGTTTGTGCGTGACCTCCCGGCGCTCACCGCGCATCACGTTTTCTATGCGTGCGATCTCTCCGCTTTGGTAGCGCAGAAGGCGCTGGCGCACCATCTGCAAGTCGCCAATGGCATAGGGCTCGATCCAACCGTCGGGGGCCACGGGCGGAGATCTTTCTGCAGTGCGGGCCGGGGGCAAAGGAAAAACCTGGGCCGGCAGCACCACGGTGGCCTCGCGCAGCAATGCAATTTGGGCGGCACTGATGGGGGCCGGCTGCAAGGGCGCTGGCGTCTCTGATGCGGCGCCGACTGCCGCCATGCCCTGAGATTGGGGCTGCAATGCCACCGCGATCAGATGGGCCATCTGCAAGGTGCGGGTCAACCCATCCAGCAAGGCAGCGTCATACCCCAGGGTGATGACCAGGGCGAAGTAACTCTGCCAGACCCTGTCCAAGGTCTGCAGGTAGTTTCCAGACTCCAAACAGCTCCAGGTCAGGGCGTACCGCTGCAGCAACTGCGTGACTTCCGCACGGGCGGTCGCCAGCCACTCAAGCGGCTTGTCATGAGGCGCGGGCAGTTGCTCCAGCAAGGACGCAAACTGGCCCATGGGCCCGGGAAGGCGGTCCAGGTCTCCGATGAAGAGTCCCTGGTAAGGGGCATCTCCGTCAATGAACCGCAGCGCCAGTGACTGCACGGCTTCACGGCCTTGGGCGCGTGCCGCTACCAGGTCCTCAAAGAAACTGCAGCAAGGAGGGCTGGCACTGGCGTACTGGACAAAGCCATGCAAAAGATCCGAGGATGAGATCTTGGGCCAGCGGCGCACGTACACGTAAGGAAACAGCTCCTCCGGATGGCTATTGATGACAGGCAGAGGCTCGACGGGATCGACGGGCGGGGCTGGCGGCACCGGCGTGGGAACAGGCGGCAATGGACTGGGAGGCTGAGGGGGCGGAAGGGGCCCACGCATGGGGCACGCTGCCATGAGGCCTTCAAAGTGGTGGTCATCCGCCTGCCCCCGCATTCCATAGTGGATGTCGGCAAAGATGGCCGTATTGGGGACGCCGTCGATATGCACCGGCGTCTTTTGCTGCAGGTAGCCCGACACATAGCAGCCCGAGGAAAACCTGAACTCAAATGGCTGTGCGGGCCAGTGTCTGGTGACGGTGACCCGCTGGCGCTCCGACTCCCCCGAACTGCAGGACACGCTGACACAGGAAGGGACATCGTCGTGGGGTGCACGGTTGATGGTGATGTCGAAGATCAGGCAGCCATCCATGGCGCTCCATCTTCTTTGGACCATTTCGTTCACAGCATGCTTCCTGGGTGGACGGCGAGGGCTGCGGAGCATCGGCGCGGGGGCGCTGAACAGCCCCCCGCACCGACGCACCGCTTCAGCACATCACAATGTTTTCGAGGTTGAACGCGAACGGCGTCGAGTTGGCGCCAGGGCCGCCACCCGTCATCACAATGTCCGCGCTGGCAATGCCCAGGAGGGACAGCTCGGTGTTGATGTTGGAGATGATGGCCGAGTTCATGACCTGGCCCTGCACGACCTGGGAGGCCACACCAATCCAGATGGTGGGTTTGAACTCAAACACCGCTTTTTGCTGGGGCGCGATCGAGGTCTTGATGGCCAGGAGCTTCCCGTCCTTGTAGCAACTGGCGTTGATGGCCCCCTTGGGCAGCGCGTTGAGCACCTGCACTTCCTTGGAACTGGTGCCGCTGCCTGCGCGCACGAGCCGGTCGCCAGACGTGGTCAAGGACATCTGGAACAGCTCGCCGTTCTGGGCATCCAGCTGGGGCGTGTAGTTGCCGTAGCTGTCACTGGCCCCCACCTGCATGCCCATGGGAAACGTGAACGGATGGTTGTCGCCCTGGCCACAGTACTTGATGACCTGCCAGGCCACCGACAGCTCATCGAAATTGGTGGCGACATTCTTCTGGAATATCACGACCTCCGAGTTGTTCGTGTCGTTGGAGTTGTTGATGAAGTTGAGTTGAACGCCCATGAGTTTCTCCTGTTGGTGGAAGTGGTGGCAACACGCCATGCGTTGCCCGTTTGCCCCCCGGCCTTGAAGCCCGAAGAGCGAACTCTGTGGATGCAGGCCTGCCCGGATGGTCAGATCTGCACGATGTTTTCGAGATTGAATTCGTAGGGGGTGGAGCCCTCGCCCGGCCCACCGCCCGACATCACGATGTCTGCGCTGGCGATGCCCAACAGCGACAGTTCGGTGTTCGCATTGCTCATGACGGCAGAACTGATCGCCACGCCCTGCGCAACCTGGGATGCAACGCCAATCCACAGCACCGGCTGGTACTGGAATACTGCCTTCTGACCAGGTGTGACGGCAGTCTTCATGCCCACCATCCGGCCATCCCTGAAGACGCAGATATTGACCGCGCCCTGGCTCAGGTCGTTGAGCACATCGAGCTCATTGGAGGCACTGGCCAGCCCCGCACGCCGCAGGCGCCGTCCCCCCGATGCGGTGGACTCCAGCCTGAGCATCTGGCCGTTTTCTGCGGCAATGCGGGGTGAAAAATTGCCGTACTCATCGGCAACGCCCACTTCGAAACCCGCTGGGAAAACAAAGGGGTGGTAACAGTCACGTCCGCAGAACCGGATCACCTTCCAGGCCATTGCCAGCGAGGCCATGCCGGTGAGCTGGTTCTTCTGATACATCACCACCTCCGACTTATTGCCGTCGCGGGACTGGTTCACAAATCGCAGCTTGATATCCATGGGGACTCCTACCTGATGTCCTGTCGCTGGGTTGCTTGGCACTGCGTTTTTGAAGCAGTGATGCGACTGTAGGCAGGCCCGCAAAGCAAAGCGATTACAGGCAATTACAGGCAGGAGCTCCACCAGACGGCGCGCGCTGGCCCCACGGCAGGCGACCGCATTTGGCGTGGAAGATAGAGAGGCGCTGGTGTCCCTGAAAAACTTGCTATACTCGCAGGCTTCGACACACAGGAGAGGTGGCAGAGTGGTCGAATGTACCTGACTCGAAATCAGGCGTAGTGGCAACACTACCGTGGGTTCGAATCCCACCCTCTCCGCCACTGACAAAGCCCTGATGCTATTTAATCGATAGCGCAGGGCTTTTTCTTTGGCGCATCGTGAACGGACAAGAGCGACACCACCGCCGTCCCTTGCAATCCATCCCTCAGCTTCTCTGGTGTGCGATGTGTTGGGGCCCCAGTTCGCTGCAACCCGTGGCGCCGAGCATGGCGAGATTGCGATCGACCTCGTCGCGCAGCAGGGTGATTGCGTGGAGTACCCCCGCTTCACCGGCAACGGCGGCTGCATAGTTGAAGGGTCGGCCCACCAGAACCAGGCGCGCGCCCAGCGCAATGGCCTTGAGCACGTCGGAGCCGCGCCGAAAGCCCCCATCCACCAGCACCGGGTAACTCGGGCCTACGGCCGCTACCACGTCTTCCAGCACGCGCATGGGCGATACGGCCCCGTCGAGCTGGCGCCCCCCGTGGTTGGACAGCACCACGCCATCGGCCCCGGCATGCTGCGCCTGCAACGCGTCCTCCACGCTGAGCAGGCCCTTCACGACCAAGGGCCCCTTCCAGCGGCGGCGAATGGCCTCAATGTGGCGCCAGCTCAAATGGTCGCGCGCCGAGAAGTCGCGCAGGACCGTGGAAGAAACAATGGGCGCACCGCGCGTGGCGAACGAATTTTCAAAGTGCGGCATGCCATGGCGCAGCAGCGTGCGCAAAAAGGTTCCCGCCACCCAGCGTGGCCGAACGAGACCATCCCATGCCAGACGCAGGCTGGGGCGCAAGGGTGTGGAGAAACCCGTGCGGATGTTGTTCTCGCGGTTGGCGGAGATGGGGATGTCCACCGTGACGACGAGGGTGCGAAAACCCGCACGCTCCACGCGATCGATGAGCGCTTCAATGCGTGCCTGATCGCCAGGTAGGTAGGCCTGGAACCAGGTGCCCGGGCTGTCGCGGGCCACGTCTTCCATCGGAATCAGCGACGTACCGCTCATCACAGACGCAATGCCCATGCGCCGTGCAGCACGCGCCAGCACAAGATCGCCCCGGTAGGTGGACAGCGCATTGATGCCCATGGGCGCTATCCCGAAAGGGCTGCTGTAGCGTTCGCCAAAGAGCTCGACGGATTGCGACCGTTGCGATACATCTCGCAGGACCCGCGTCACGAAGGCAAAGTCTCCAAACGCCGCGCGGTTGTCGCGCAGCGAGGCGTTGTCCTCCGCCGCACCGGCGATGTACCCGAAGATGGGCCGGGGCAGACGCCTGCGCGCGGCGTCCTCAAAGTCGTGCAGCGACAGCATGCGGCGCAATACAGCAGGCGAGCGCGGCGCGGTGGTAGACGGCGTAGCAGTGGAGACGGGCATGGCAGATGGTCATTGCGTTGAGGGATCAGCGCCACTGTAGATTTCCGCATCAGTGAATAAAAGCGGAATATTTAGAATGACTTTGTCCGCTTTTTTCCAATATCTCTGCACATGCCCCATCCCTCGGTCAAACAACTTGAAGCCTTCTGGTGGGCGGCCACCTGCGCCAATTTCGCCACGGCAGCGGAGCGGGTGCACCTGTCGGTCTCGTCGCTGTCCAAACGCATCAGCGAACTGGAGTCCACGCTGGGCCAGTCGCTGTTCGACCGCACCGGGCACCGTGCCGTGCTCACCGAGGCGGGGGAGCGTCTGCTGCCGGCCGCACTGGAAGTACTCAACGCCATGGCGGCGCTGGGCCATACGCTAGGCTCCCGCGAGGAGCTTGCGGGCCGCTGCCGTTTTGGCGTGGGCGACCTCTCTGCGCTCACGTGGCTGCCCACCTTTGTGGCGGCAGTGCGGCGAACGCACCCACGCCTGGCTCTGGAACCTTGCGTGGATGTGGGCGGGGTGCTGGAGCGCCGCCTGGACGACGGCGAACTGGACTTCGCCGTGATCGCAGGACGCTCGTCGCGCAGCACACTGCTATCTCAGCCCGTGGGCGCCGCGCGCTTCGCCTGGGCCCTGTCACCCAGCCTGGCGGGCGCCAGCCGCCTGGGCATCAAAGCGTTGCTGCAGCAGCATCCCCTCGTCACGCTGCCGCCAGGCGCTGGCACCACGCGGCTGCTGGACGACTGGTTGCTGGCGCAAGGCGTCACCATCCGCGAGCACATCCTGTGCAACAGCCTGGGGGCCGTGGCGGGCATGCTGCGCGCAGGAGTGGGTATGGGGTTTCTGCCCTCGGGGTGGGTGGGCCCGCTGGGTTTGCGCGCCCCGGGCGCACGCACGCCACTAGCGCCGCTGCAATACAGCTTCCAGTGGCGCCGGGGTGATGCGCGGGCACTGATCCCCGCCATGCAACGCCTGGCGCAGGCAGAGGTGGACTTTTCGGTGTCGCCTGCGCTAGGGATGTCCTGCATAACCCTCGCGAGTCGGTGGTAGTGCGGATCGGGTGGGGCCGCAAGGCGTCTTTTGGCAGCCAATAGCCGGGCTATTGGCAAGAAAAGCAACGCAGCGGACTGCCCGAGACCGCGCTATCACAGACCGCAGGGAGTTATGCAGGACATCCCTAGGGATCCTCTGCACGAATTGAACGGCAAGTTGGCGCTGCGGAGCGGGATAGGCTGCAAGGCGCAAAAAGCAGCAATGGCCGTAGCTATTGCGAGCATTGGCAACGCCGCAGACCGCCGGAGACCGCAGATGCACACGGCGCGGTGATTCGTGCAGAGGGTCCCTACGACTGGCAGCTTGAGAGCCCGGCGCGTTCCCGCAAATACGCCAGGACTTCACCGTAGGCCCCTTGAAACTCAATGCGGCCTGCCCGGCTCTCGCGCTGGTAGGCGTACATGGGGTCGTAGTAACACCGCAGCAGCGCCGTGATCCAGTCGCGGTGCTGCGCAGCGTCGCCCTGCGCCTTCTGCTGGGCCAGGGCGCGGAGCATCGTCGCCCGCAGCATCTGGTGACGATCTCCCCCCAGGCGCTTGTGCAGTTTGTCCAGGCTTTCCAGCAGGCGGGCAGAGAAGGCGTCAAACCCCTGCACCTCGCCCTGCGCAGCACAAAACTCGGCGCACTGCGCGACCACGTAGTCCCGCAGGATGCGCTCGACCCTGGCTTCAAAGGGCTCCTCGACATACACCATCGGGGCCTGCTCCAGGCACAGCCTCAGCTCCAGCGGCACAGCGCAGCGCCCCACATGCCGGCCCTCGTCCTCGACGACGAACAGCCGCTGCCCTGCCGCGCGCTTCTTGAGGATGTCGATGGCCAGCTGGTTCTCGAAATCAATCTGCGCGGGCTGGCCGCTCACACGCTGGCCAAAGCTGGATCCCCGGTGGTTCGCGTGCCGCTCCAGGTCAAGTCCGCTGGCCAGCTGTTCAATCAACTCGGTCTTGCCGGTGCCCGTGAGCCCGCCAAGCACCACAAACCGGCATTCCTGGGCAGCAGCCTGCGTGGTCTGCAGCAGGAAGGTGCGCATGGCCTTGTAACCACCAATCACGCGGGGGTAGTCGATGCCCGCTTCGCTCTGCAGCCACTGCTGGACGATCTGGGAGCGCAAGCCGCCGCGAAAACAATAGAGCACGCCCTGCGGATGGGCCCGTGCAAACTCGGCCCAGGCCTGGGTACGCGCCCGCTTGATGTCGCCGGACACCAGCGTGTGCCCCAGCGCAATGGCCGCCTGCTGGCCCCGCTGCTTGTAGCAGGTGCCCACCTGCTGGCGCTCGGCATCGTCCATCAAGGGTAGGTTGACCACTGCAGGGAAAGCCCCCTGGGCAAACTCCACGGGTGCACGCACATCCATCATGGGCACATCGTTCAGAAAGATGTGCCGGTAGTCGGCCAGGTTCTCCATGGTCAGCCCAAAACGACAGTGAAGGCCTGTCGCGCGGTCAAGTGGCCGATGGGCGCGAGCTGCAAGCCACACCCCGCCGCCATCTGCAAAAAATCGCTCTCGCCTTCGGGTGCCACGGCAACCAACAAACCGCCGCTGGTCTGTGGGTCGCACAACAGTTGCTTCTGCGTGTCGTCCAGCGGCGCAATCCTGGCGCCATAGCTGTCGAAGTTGCGCTGGGTGCCGCCGGGCACGCAGCCTTCGGCCAGGTAGTACTCCACGCCGCTCAGGCGCGGTACGGCGGCATAGTCAAGGACCGCCGTCAGGCCACTGCCCTCGGCCATCTCGACCAGGTGGCCCAGCAAGCCAAAGCCCGTGACATCGGTCATGGCCATGACGCCCGGCAACTTGCCAAAACGGCTGCCGGGCTGGTTGAGAGTGCACATCAGGTCGCGCGCGCGGCCTACGTCCTCGGGCCGCAGCTTGGCCTTTTTCTCTGCGGTGGTGAGGATGCCGATCCCCAGCGGCTTGGTCAGGTACAGGCGGCAGCCCGCCGTGGCGGTGTCGTTGCGCTTGAGGTGGCGTTTTTCCACCACGCCCGTCACGGCCAGCCCGAAGATGGGCTCCGGCGCATCTATCGAATGCCCGCCGGCCAGCGGAATGCCTGCAGCGTCGCACACCGCGCGTCCGCCGCGTACCACCTCGCGTGCCACCTCGGGCGGCAGCACATTCACCGGCCAACCCAGGATGGCAATGGCCATCAGGGGGTCTGCACCCATGGCATAGATGTCGCTGATGGCATTGGTGGCAGCAATACGCCCGAAGTCGAACGGGTCGTCCACGATGGGCATGAAAAAGTCGGTGGTGGACACCACACCGCGTTCGTCGTCCAGCGCGTACACGGCAGCGTCGTCCCGCGACGCATTGCCCACCCACAGGCGCGGGTCCAGGTTCTGGGCGCCGCTGCCCGCCAGGATCACGTCGAGCACCTTGGGGCTGATCTTGCAGCCACAGCCTGCACCGTGGCTGTATTGGGTGAGACGAATGGGGGTGCTGGGGGAGGCGATGCCAGGAGGGGTGTCGGGAGAAGTCATGGCTGCATTGTCCCGAATCGGCGGGCTACTACCATTGCGGGGCCGCAAAAACACCAGGGCCTGCCCACGCATTTGATTTGCGTGGGGAGGCCCTGAGGGGTGCGCCCGGCCAAAGCCGATCCGGGGCGCAACACGTGGCCGGTCAGGCCGCGGGTGTCAGCTCCGACACTCCGCCCATGTAGGGGCGGAGAACGGTCGGAACCTCGACGGTTCCGTCCGCACGCTGATAGTTTTCCAGCACCGCCACCAGCGTGCGGCCCACGGCCAGGCCTGAACCGTTCAGCGTGTGCAGCAACTCGTTCTTGCCTTGGGCATTCTTGAAACGGGCCTGCAGACGGCGTGCCTGGAAGGCTTCGCAGTTGCTCACCGAGCTGATTTCGCGGTAGGTGTTTTGCGCGGGCAGCCACACTTCCAGGTCGTAGGTCTTGGCTGCGCCAAAGCCCATGTCGCCGGTGCACAGGCTCATCACGCGGTAGGGCAGGCCCAGCTTCTGCAACACGGCTTCGGCGTGGCGGGTCATTTCTTCCAGCGCTTCGTAGCTCTTGTCGGGATGCACGATCTGCACCATCTCGACCTTGTCGAACTGGTGCTGGCGGATCATGCCGCGCGTGTCGCGGCCGTAGCTGCCAGCCTCAGAACGGAAGCACGGCGTGTGGGCCGTGAGCTTGATGGGCAGGTCGGACTCGGCCACCACCACGTCGCGCACAAAGTTGGTCAGCGGTACTTCGCTGGTGGGGATCAGGTACAGCGCAGCGTTGTCCGGCACAGGCTCTCCGTCCTGGCCGCCCTTCTTGGCGGCAAACAGATCGCCTTCAAACTTGGGCAGCTGGCCGGTGCCCTTGAGGGAATCGGCGTTCACCGCGTAGGGCACATAGCACTCGGTGTAGCCATGCTCCTGGGTCTGAACGTCCAGCATGAACTGGCTGAGGGCACGGTGCAGGCGGGCAATGGGCCCCTTCATCACGGTGAAGCGCGAGCCCGAGAGCTTGACGCCCATGTCGAAATCGAGCCCCAGCGGGGTACCTACGTCAACGTGGTCTTTCACTTCGAAATCGAATTTGGCAGGCGCGCCCCAGCGGCGCACTTCCACGTTGCCAGCTTCGTCGCTGCCCACCGGTACGGACTCGTGCGGCAAGTTGGGCACGGCCACCAACATGGCCAGCAGCTCGGACTGGATCTGCTCCAGGCGCGCGGCGGATTGCTCCAGCTCTACCTTGCCTGCAGCCACCTGGGCTTTGACGGCTTCGGCGCCGTCCTTGTCACCCCGGCTCATCAGCATGCCGACCTGCTTGGACAGCTGGTTGCGCTGGGCCTGCAGCTCTTCGGTGCGGGTCTGCAGCGTCTTGCGTTCGGACTCCAGGGCCTGGAATGCGGAGACGTCCAGGAAGGCCTGGGGCTTTTTGCGGGTTTCCAGCCGCGCGATGGCGGTGTCGAGGTCTTTGCGGAGGAGAAGAATGTCAAGCATGGCTGGATTTTAAAGGGGTGGTCGGACTGGGCTCAGGCAAGGATTGCCGGGTCGAAGTTGGCGCCGCAGAGAATGAGGGCCACCGTTTCCTGCGGCTGGGGCTTGTAGGCACCGATCTGCAACGCCGCCAAACCCAGCGCGGCAGCGGGCTCCACGGCTAGTTTCAACTCTTTCCACAGCCACAGCTGGGCGGCGCGGATGGCGTCGTCGGGCAGCAGCAGGGCATCGTGCACATGGCGCTGGCTGACCTCCCAGCCAATGGCGCCGATGCGGCGCGCGCCGAGGGAATCAGCGGCCACGCCACCCACATCCACATCTACCGGCTGGCCTGCGGCGCGCGCCGCGTGCAGGGTGGGCGCAAGTTCTGGCTCCAACGCAACAACATGGGCGCGGCTCTCCACCCACGCGGCCACGCCGCCGATGAGGCCACCGCCGCCCACACTGACCAGCACCGTGTCGGGCAGACGGCCACCCTGCTCTTCCATCTCCAGTGCCAAGGTGCCTGCACCGGCCACCACCTCGGGCTGGTCGTAGGCGTGGGCCTGCAGCGCGCCGGTGGCCTTCTGGCGGGCCACGCAGGCCTCGAAGGCTTGTGAATAGGCAGCGCCGGTGACGACCACCTCGGCGCCCAGCGCGCGCAGCCGGGCGCGCTTGGCCTCGGGCGACACCTCGGGCACAAACACCTCGCAGCGCACACCCAGCGCCTTGGCGGCAGCAGCGACGGCAATTCCGGCGTTGCCGCCTGAGGCAATGATCACACCACTCTCGGGCACCGGGTTGGCCAGGAGGCGGTACAACATGCCGCGCGCCTTGAAGCTGCCGCCCACCTGCAGGTGCTCCAGCTTGAGCCAGACCTCGGCGCAATCCACGCCCAGGGACTTGCCAGAAACGCGCATCAGCGGCGTGGTGCGCAAAAAATCAGGCTGGGTGGCCAGTTGGTGGCGGGCGGCGGCGATGGCGGCGCGGTCGATCATGCGGGGGCTCCGGTGAAGCTGGTGGGGTCAGAAGAAGGGGCAGTGTAGGGGTTGCCCGCAACATGCAGACACAACGCTGACTGCACGCGCGCCGCACAACTGCCGATAACATGGGCAGAGCAGCCCCCACCCCAACGCGGTGGTCGGCCTGCGCGCAGGAGAAAAAGCATGTTCTTTGTGTTCGGCCCGTCGGGCCAGATGTACCGGGGTGGCCCCGAAAACCTGGCGCGTATTTCTGCGGTGCGCAGCGTGCAGCGCCCGCAGGCCCTGCGCACGCGGGCCATGGACGCGCAAGATGGTCAGCCGGGGCCCATCTTCACGGCCTCGCCCCGTCCCACTGCGGCCGATGCCAGCGCTGCCGCACCTGCCGCCATCGTCAACCTGCGCATGCACGACGCCGTGAGCGCCTATGCGCAAACCGAACAAGGCCCCCAGGCCACCGCCCGCCAGCCGCTGACCAAGGTGAGCGACGTGATGACCACCGGTGGCGTGAGTGTGGCGCCCGGTGTGCGCGTGAACGATGCCTGGCAGACCCTGGCCGAGAACAAGGTCGCACAGGCGCCGGTGGTGGATGCGCTGGGCCGCGTGATTGGCCTGCTGCTGCGAGCCGACATGGCGCCGCTGGACCTGCTGCCCGAGCCCGGTGCCGTCAAGCAGGCCATCGACCTGGCGCGCCGCCCGGTATCCGAAGTGATGGTGAGCCCCGTGCCCACCGTGTCGCCCGACACCGAGCTGCGCCGCGTGGCCGCCGTGCTGCTGGACACGGGCCTGCCCGGCCTGCCGGTGACCGACGAGGCGGGCGTGCTGTCGGGTTTTATCTCCCGCACCGACATCCTGCGCGCGGTGGCGGCGGACCCACCGCTGGATTTGTGGAGCGGGCCTGCGATGGCGCTGTAGCGCAACCCATCCTGCACGGCGACAAAATAGGATTCAAATCAGGCCCTAGCGCTTATCCATCAAGCACCAACAGCTATCAATTAAGAAGCAAAAACCAACAAACACCTTCCCATAAGGTGCCCGCTGCCCCAGATCAATGCCCCGCAGGCCCGGTCTCTGGCGTGCGCTCGGTGATGCTCAAGCCGGTGGTCGCGTCGATCTTGAGCCCCTTGGGCAGCGGGAACTTGATGGTTTCCTCGATGCCCGCCATGGTGCGTACCGACACAGCGCCCAGCGCCTTGATGCGGTCGATGACCTGCTGCACCAGAATTTCCGGCGCCGAGGCTCCGGCGGTCAGCCCCACGCGGGCGAGGCCATCAAACCATTCGCCCTTCAGCTCGTCGGCGCTGTCCACCATGTAGGCGGTGGTGCCCAGCTTGGCGGCCAGCTCGCGCAGGCGGTTGCTGTTGGAGCTGGTGGGGCTCCCCACCACGATCACCACATCCACCTGCGGACTCAGCACCTTGACGGCATCCTGGCGGTTCTGGGTGGCGTAGCAGATGTCCTGCTGCTTGGGCTCGCGCACGCTGGGAAAGCGCGCCCGCACGGCGGCCGAGATTTCAGCAGCGTCGTCCACACTCAGCGTGGTCTGCGTGACCACGGCCAGCTTCTCGGTCTGCGCGGGCTGCACACGGGCCACATCTTCCACGTCTTCCACCAGGTGGATGCCGTGGTCGAGCTGGCCCATGGTGCCCTCGACCTCGGGGTGGCCCTTGTGGCCGATCATGATGAACTCGTAGCCCTCTTTGGCGAGCTTGGCCACTTCGACGTGCACCTTGGTCACCAGCGGGCAGGTGGCGTCAAAAATGCTGAAGCCACGCGCCACGGCCTCTTGCTGCACGGCCTTGCTCACACCGTGGGCGCTGAAGACCAGCGTGGCGCCGGGCGGCACGTCCGACAGCTCTTCGATGAAGATCGCGCCCTTGGCCTTGAGGTCGTTCACCACGTAGGTGTTGTGCACGATCTCGTGGCGCACGTAGATAGGGGCGCCAAACTTCTGGATGGCGCGCTCCACGATCTCGATGGCGCGGTCCACGCCCGCGCAGAAGCCGCGTGGCTCGGCCAGCAGGATTTCCTGCGGGGCCTGCATCACAGGATCCCGATCAGTTGCACTTCAAAGGTCACGGGCTGGCCTGCCAGCGGGTGGTTGAAGTCAAACAACACCGCGCCGTCGTCACGCACCTGCATCACGGCACCTGCGTAGCTGCCCTGGCCGTCAGGCGTGGGGAACTGCACTACATCGCCCACGTTGTACTTTTCGTCAGGGTCGCCCAGCTCGTTCATCAGCTTGCGCGCCACCCACTGCTGCATGTCGGGGTTGCGCTCGCCAAAGGCCTCGCCCGCAGGCAGCTCGAACGTGGTGCGCGTGCCCTCGGCCAGGCCCAGCAGGCGCTGCTCCATGGCTGGCGACAACTCGCCCGTGCCCAGCGACAGCGTGGCGGGTTTGTCGGCAAAGGTGTTGATCACATCGCCTGCAGGGCCCGCCAGACGGTAGTGCAAGGTGAGGAAAGAGCCCGGCTGGACGGTGGGAACGGAGGCATCGATAGAGGTCATGAAAGTCCCGATAAACTGGCCTGCATTGTAGAAAACCGGGCAAAGCCCTACGCCCGTCACTCCCTGACAGGCGTCAAAGACCCTCGCGCCATGCCCCTCAAAGACCTGCCCGCCGACGCCCAGCCCCGCGAAAAACTGCTGGCGCGCGGCCCTGCCGCCCTGGCCGATGCCGAGCTGCTGGCCATCCTGCTGCGCACGGGCATCGTGGGCAAGGGCGTGCTGCAGATGGCGCAGGAGCTGCTGGACCCGCCCGGCATCGACCCGGACACCGGCGCCATCACCGGCGGCTTTGGCGGCATTGCCGGGCTGCTGCACACCAGCGCGGCCGACCTGGAACGCATCAAGGGCCTGGGCCCCGCCAAACGCGCCGAGCTGGTGGCCGTGCTGGAGCTGGCCCGCCGCGCCCTGGCCCAGCAGCTGCGCGAGCGCGAGGTGTTCGACTCCCCCGACACCGTCAAGCACTACCTGCAGCTGCACCTGGCGGCCAAGGGGCACGAGGTGTTTGCGGTGCTGTTTCTCGATGCACAAAACCGCCTGCTGGCGCTGGAGGAGCTGTTTCGCGGCACGCTCACGCAAACCAGCGTGTACCCGCGCGAAGTGGTGCTGCGCGCCCTGCACCACCAGGCCGCCGCCGTGGTGCTGGCCCACAACCACCCGAGCGGCAACGTGCAACCCAGCCGCGCTGACGAGGCCCTGACCCAGACCCTGAAGACCACGCTGGCACTGGTGGATGTGCGCGTGCTCGACCACGTGATCGTGGCGCCGGGCCAGGCGTTGTCGATGGCAGAAAAGGGCCTGGTGTGACTTCGCCTGCGCCCGCACCGGCCCACCCGACGACGGCATTACACGCCGCGCTGGCACGTGCTGCGCGCGGCTCAGAAGGCCCTATGGGCGCCGCCCAGCCTGCCCCTGCCCCCACCGCCGTGCCCCGATCCGCCCGGCGCGCAGGTTTGGCCGACAAGAAGGCTGCGGCCAAGGCGGCGATGCGGCCTGTCCGTCATGCCCCCGCGCCGCCCGCCATCAGTGACAACCCGGCACCGCCCCGACGCCGCGCACCACCCGCCCCTCGCCGGGCAGGCGAACGCATCACCCAGCTGCAGGACCTGGCCACCGTGGCCCGCCGCCTGCGCGAGGATCAGGAACGCCGCGAGGCCGAGGAGAAAGCCCAGCGCGAAGCCGCCGCCCGGGCCGAGGCCGAGCGCCACCTCTTCAGCCGCAGCGTGGGCCCCGTCACGCCGCTGCGCAACCCCAACGTGGCGCGTTTGCGCAAGCACCAGCCCCCGCCGCTGCCCGTGCAGCACTGGCTGGACGAAGAGCGCGTGCTGCGCGAATCCATCAGCGACGACTTTGACGTGACCACGCTGCTGGACACGGACGACCAGTTGAGCTTCCGCCGCCCCGGCATCGGCGTGGAGGTGACGAGCCGCCTGCGCGCGGGCCATTGGAGCATCCAGCGCCAGCTGGACCTGCACGGCCTGCGCGTGGACGAGGCGCGCGAGGCGCTGGGCGACTTCATCCGCCACGCCCACAAGACCGGCCTGCGCTGTGTGCGCGTGGTGCACGGCAAGGGCCTGGGCTCACCGGGAAAGAGCCCGGTCCTCAAAGGCCGGGTGCACAGTTGGCTGGTGCAGAAGAACGAAGTCCTGGCCTTTGTGCAAGCCCGGGGGGATGAAGGTGGAGCAGGTGCGTTGGTGGTCCTGCTACGCTCGGCGCAGAAGATGCTGCGGAAATAGGGCCTAGCGCTTTACAGAAAAGCACTGGTAGCTATCTATTTCATAGCAAGTACTACAGCATCACCCGCACGGCACGCTTCCAGAATTTGGCCGTAAGCTTCCGGTCAAACCGGAGCACCCTGCACCCGGACGTAGCAGAAGGGGATGGCGCTGTGGGCAGGGATCCGCATACCTACCTGGCACTGGGGCAAGGTATTTGGCGTCACGATGGTGTAACCGGGGGTTGCCTGGATGCTCAGGATCAACACATCTTCATCCCCGGAGTTGTAGACCACCTCATCAATATTGGCGGGGAAGTTGTACGAGGACCCGATGTAGTTGGCCGCATCAATGCTGCCGTTCGAGTACGCATTGCGTGCACCAAAGACACCGCCCAGCACCAGGGTCACCCCCACGGCTGCCGCCAGCAGCGAGTAGAACCTGGCGCTCTGCCCCTGGCGCCGAAAGGCATTCCAAGCCAGCAATCCCAGGGCACCCACCAAAGCCAGCATCCCCAAGTCAGACAACGTGGGGATCGAGGAACTCAGTCCAAAGCTGATGACTCCGCCGGAAGCCGGCTGCGCCAGCGCTGCCAAAGAGGAAAACAACCCCAGGCCAGCACAGGCCCAGCGGCGGATAGCGGTTCGGTTCATAGTGACTCCAAAAAGAGAATGGCGGGCAATGAGCCCCCAATAGAGGAGCCTGCTCCACCCATGGCGGTCACTCTAACACGTAACACTTTGTCTCCAAGAGCGGTATTTGTGTCCGTCCAGACTTACTTCGAGAGGTCGATCGCGTACTTCGACGTGCCCTTGCCCGATCCATCATCGGCCGCCAGCAGCGACACATTGGCCAGCCCGCCCGCCTGTGCCACGCTCAGCGCATTGGCGCCCGAGCTGAACACCACCGGGCCCGCCGCCGTGGCCTTGGCAAAGCGCCAGCTCTTGGCCGCGCCGTTGGCCACGCGGGTCACCGCCGGGTTCTTGCGGATGTAGTCGATCACCACGTCGCGGTTGGCGTCGGGCGAGGCCCAGATGGTGCCCGAGCCATCGAGCTTGTCGATAAAGCTCTTGCCGCTGGTGGCGCGGTAGTTGTTGGTGGCGATCACAAACTCCTGCGCCACGTCGATGGGCTTGCCCAGGTAGCTCAAGTTCTTGATGCGGCTGCCCACGGGCTGCGTCACGTCGATCTCGTACTGCACGTCGGCGGTGGTGAACATGTCAAAGTTGTACCCAGGGAACGTGCTGATGAGCTGCTGCTCGCCGGTCTTGGCAGGGTCGATCTGGTTGAAGCGCTTGGCGGCGGCCTCCAGCCAGTTCTTGATGTCGCCACCATTGACCTTCACCGCATACACCGTGTTGGGGTACAGGTAGAGGTCAGCTGCGTTGTTGATGGCCAGCGGGCCCACGGCCACGTCGGTGTAGTCGGCGCCGCCCTGGAAGCCGCTCTTGAACGGCGCACTCACCGACAGCACGGGCAGCTGCGCATACTGCGGCAGGTTGGCCTTGACATAGGCCGCCACATAGGCCTGCTGGGCCTGGTTCACGATCTGAATCGCGCCCGGGTCACCCACATCGGCAAACAGCGTGCTCATGCGGAAGTCGGTCTGGCCGATGGGCGTCTTCACGTACTGGATCGCGGCCTGGTGCTGCGTCTCGATCAGCGGGGCGATGGCAGGGTCGGCATCCACGGTCACCGTAGTGCCCGCAGCGTTCTTGCTCTGGATGTTGCGCAACTCGCTCTTGCTGGCGGATTTGTTGACCACCCACTTGGTGCCATCCCACTGCAGCGCGAGCTGCACCACACCCAAGGCCTTGCCCCAGGAGCTGGCCATCACCGCTGGCACGCCGTTGATGGTGCCCGCCTTGTGGTCCACCCCCGGCAGCTTGAAGCCGGGGATGGCCGCCGTGTCGGGGAACACGCCGTGCTGGTGGCCCATCACCATCGCATCGATGCCAGCCACCTTCGACAGGTACAGGCCGGGGTTCTCCATGGTGGGCGAATACGCCGCGCCGTCCAGCCCGCCGTGCAGAAGAGCCACCACGAGGTCAGCGCCCTTGGCGCGCAGTTCGGGCACGTACTTGTTGGCCGCCTCCACCGCGCCTTCGGTAGTGACCTTGCCTTCGAGGTAGCGCTTGTCCCAGTTCATGATGCCCGGCGTGGTGAAGCCGATCACACCGATCTTGATGGGCAGCTTCACGTCCTTGCCATCCGCGCTCTTGGCCACCAGGGTGCGCTCCAGCAGCGTGTAGGGCTGCACCAGCGGCTTCTTGGTCTTGTTGCTGACCACATTGGCCAGCACCACCGGGAAGCCCGCGCCAGCGCACTTCTTGGAGCCATCCACGCCGTCCACATCCAGGCCGCCGCCCAGCACCTGGTTCAGAAAGGGCAAGCCGTAGTTGAATTCGTGGTTGCCGAGGGTGCCCGCGTCAAAGCCCAGGGAGCCCATGGCCTTGTACATCGACAGCTGCTGCGTGCAGGGGATGGGGCTGATGGTGGCCTCGTAGTCGGCCAGCGCGGTGCCCTGGATGGTGTCGCCGTTGTCCACCAGCAGCGTATTGGCAAACTCCTTGCGCGCGGCGCGCACCAGCGTGGCCGTGCGCTCAAAGCCATAGCTCTTGTCCTCGGCCAGCTTGAAGTAGTCGTAGCTGCGCACGTTGAAGTGCAGGTCTGTGGTCTCCAGCACGGCCAGCGTGGCAGTGGCGCCTGCATTGTTATTGCTGTCGTCGCTGCCACCGCAAGCAGCCAGCGAAGCCGCCAGTGCCACCATGCCTAGCGCGGCAACGCGGCGCGACATGTGCGAAGAAAGAAGCGAATGGATTGGAGTGCGCGCAGACATGAACAGTCCCTGGGTGAAAGAAGGGACCGAGTGTCTGGCAGGGGTTTGACAGCGGTGTGACGCGGCACCCCGTCGTCAGGATGTCAGTCGATGCGGTGCACGTCGCCGTTGTGCGGCGAAGCACTTTCGTGGAACAGGTCTTCGAGGAACTGCGCCAGTTCATGTTCTTCGACAAAGTCGGGGATCACAAAGCCTGAGGGTGTGCGTTTACCATCAGCGCCCACGCGGTAGGCCTGCCACAGCGCACCTTCGCGCCGCACCTCGACGATGCGGCCGAACACGTTGAAGCGCGGGTGGGAGTTGGAGGGTGTGCTATCCATCGGGTAGCTCCGGCTATTCCCTGTCTATCTGGGGGTGGCCGTCGCAGATCTCGACCCACGGCGCCTTGGAGGCCACGTAGATGTGCTTGTGCGGCGGCGTATGGAAGGGGGTGTCGAGCGTGCCCAGCGGCACGGCGACTATGTCGGCATACGCTCCATCGCTGTGCCACAGCAGGGGCGACCCGCACACCGAGCAGAACTGCCGCGTCACCTGGGGTGACGAGTGGTAGGTGCGCACCAGCGCCTCGCCCTGGACGAAGCGGTGGTGCTCGCGACGCACGTTGCCATAGCTGGCGAACGCTGCACCATGGGCCTTGCGGCACATGGAGCAGTGGCAGTGCGACGAGGCCTTGACGGGCGCGGTGGTCTCATAGCGGACGCCGCCACACAGACAGCTTCCATGGTGCACAACGGGGTTGTTCATGGCCGTTCTTCCTTGGGGGATGGGCGCGATGCGATGCAGTGACCGTGTAGGCTCAAGGTGCAGCAGCTGCGGCAGAGGGGCTCACTGAAGCGATCAGGTCCACCTCCACCGTCGCGTTCTTGGGCAGCTGCAGCACGCCCACCGACGTGCGGGTGTGCGCGCCCGCCTCACCCAGCACGGTAAACAGGATTTCCGACGCACCGTCGGCCACCTCGCTTTGCTGCGTGAATGTCGGCGCCGACTGCACGTAGACCGTGATGCGCAGGATGGATTGCACCGCATCAAGCGAGCCCAGCGCGCGTTGCAACAGCGCCAGTGCGCGCATCGCGCACACCTTCGCAGCCTTCTGCGCATCGGCCAGCGACGCCCCGGCACCCGCGTCCCCGGTGACCACCACCGTGTCGCCCACACGCGGGATCTGGCCGCTCAGGTAGATGTGGTGCCCATCGCGGACCAGCGGCACGTAGTTGCCGCCGATCTTGATCTCGCCATCGAAGCTGTAACCCAGGGCCTGGGCCTGTTCCTGAAAACGTTGGTCGCGTGACATATGAAGACAAACAAGTGGAGTGCAGACAATGAAGAAGGGCGACGACGGCAACGTCACATCACCCCTCGAAGGGCCTTATCAGCGCATGGTGGCGCTCGGCGTCCATGCCCTTGCGCTGCTCCCGCGCCAGCGCATGGCGCGATGTGGGCAGCAGGCAGGCCAGCGGGCGGCGGTCCGGGTCCATGTCCAGGCGCACGGACAGGCCCTGCGTGGCGCGGTAGCCCTTGAGCTGGTTGGCGACCGTGCCTTGAATGACCGGCGGTGTGCCGCCACTCTCCTCGAAGAAGACGAGGTATTGGTCGTGCTGCTGCTGCGTCACCTCAACCCAGACGCCCCAGCCGAAATAGTCATCCCGATAGGTGAAGGGCACGGGCAGCACGCAGCGGATGAACCATCGCTTGCCGTCGAGCGTGCAGAAATCCTGGTTGTAGCGGGCGCGCCGGTAGCGGTCCAGGTAGCTGAGCTCGAACACGGCGTCGGGCAGGCCGCAGCCGATGTCCGTGGCCAGCTCTTCATGCCACTCGCCGCAACTGCCGCAGCGAAAACCGGAGCGCTCGCCGGACTTGCGCGCTTTGGCGGGCGTTGCTGTCTTGCGTGCAGTGGTCTTGCAGACGGTAGTCACGGGCATGGCGCAGCGGCGGCGAAACCGGCGGGGTAACGGGAGGAGCCCGAATTTAACAGGCGCATCGCATCAGGCGTGCCGTGCGAACGGGTCCACCCGCGAAGCCAGCGACAGCGGCCCCGCCAGTGCACCCGAGGGTCTGGCTCTGCCAGTCCACCGGGTGCATCCCCGTTCAGGGGTAAACCAGCGCATCCGCTCAGGGGGCGCCCCGATTCCTCATCCAGTCGGCCGTGCCCATGAAGCTCTCCTTCAAGCGCGCGCGCAGGTCTGCGGGCACGCCGGTCTCGCCCATGGCCTGGTCCATGCAGGCCACCCACTGGTCGCGCTCCTTGATACCGATAGAAAACGGCATGTGGCGCGCGCGCAGCCGGGGGTGGCCGAACTGGTCGGTGTAGTACGAGGGGCCGCCAAGCCAGCCGCAGAGGAACATGAACAGCTTTTGCCGCGCCTGACCCAGGTCGCTGCCGTGGGCGGCCCGCAGCTCCGCGTAGCCTGGCTCCAGGTCCATCAGGTCGTAAAAGCGCTCGACCAACGCGCGCACCCGGCTTTCGCCACCGATCCATTCGAAGGGGATGACGGCAGCCACGGCTTCGGTGCCTTCGCTACCAGCTTGGGGGGTATCAGAATTCATAGAAAAACAGGCCCTAGCGCTTATCCATAAAGCGCAACAAGCTATCGAAAATATAGCAAATCAACTACAACACAGGCCAAAGCCATGCACCTGCTCACTCTGCCGAGCGCCGCAGCGTATCGACCACCGGGCGCAGCAACACCTCACGCAGGCCCCACCAGCCCGCAGCCAGCGCCAGCACGGCCCCAGCCACGGCGCCCGCCAGGGGCACCCAGGGGGCAGCCGTCCAGGTGAAGTCAAACACAAAGCGCGCCAACGCCCAGCCCACGCCCACCGCCACGGCGCTGGCCAGAAAGCCCGCGAGCAGGCCCACGCCCATCAGCTCGGCGCGCTGCACCTGCCGCAGCAGGCTGGCGCGGGCGCCCACGGCGCGCATGATGGCGTATTCGCGAGCACGCTCTTCACGCGTGGCCGTGACGGCGGCGAACAGCACCACCAGCCCAGCAGCCAGGGTGAAGGCGAACAGGAATTCGACCGCGCGGATCACCTGCTCCAGCACGCGCTGCACCTGGGCAATGGTGGCGCCCATGTCCACGTTGGTGATGTTGGGAAACTGGCGCACCAGACCGTTGTCAAAGCCGTTGGTCTCGGGCGCACGGTAGGCCGCCAGGTAGGTCACGGGCACGTCCTTGACAGTGGCCACGGGGTACATCACGAAGAAGTTGGCCCGCATCGAGCCCCAGTCCACCTTGCGCAGGCTGGTAATGCGTGCCTCGTTCTGCACGCCGCCCATGTCGAACAGCAGGCGGTCGCCCATCTTCAGGCCCAGGGTTTCGGCAATGCCTTCTTCGACGCTGATGGCGCCCTCTTCGCCCGGCTTCCAGGCACCTGCCACCACCTGGTTGTGGGGCGGTGCCTCCACGGCGTTCGACAGGTTGAACTCACGGTCCACCAGGCGCTTGGCGCGGTTGTCGGTGTAGTCGGCCGGGCCCACGGGTTTGCCGTTCACGGCCAGCAGGCGGCCCCGGATCATGGGGTACCAGTCGTACTTGGCCACGCCACCGTCCTTGAGCGTCTGCTGGAAGGCGTCGGCCTGGTCGGGCATCACGTTGATCACAAAACGGTTGGGCGCATCGGGCGGGGTGGCCTTGCGCCAGCTGTCCACCAGGTCGGTGCGCAGCAGCACCAGCAGCACCAGCGCCAGCAGCCCCACGGCCAGGCTGCTCACCTGCACCACAGCATAGGCCGGTCGCGCAGAAATCTGCCGTGTGGCCAGTACCAGCCAGCGGGGCGCGGTGGCCTCGTTCACACTTTTGCGCAGCAGCTTCACCGCCACCCAAGACAGCCCGGCAAAGAGGGCCACCGCCCCGGCAAAGCCACCCACGGCAATCAGGCCCAGCGTGATGTCGCTGCTGACCGTGAGCAGCAAGGCGGCAAAGCCTGCCACCCCAATGCCCAGCACCGCCAGCGAGGCAGGCTTGAGCCCCCCCACGTCGCGCCGGATCACCCGCAGCGGCGGCACCTGGGCCAGTTGCAGCACAGGCGGCAGACCAAAGGCAAACAGCAGCGTGAGCCCCATGCCCAGCCCAAACGCCACGGGCCACAGGCTGGGCGGCGGCAGGGCCGACTCGACCAGGCCCGCCAGCAGCAGCACAAAGGCGTAGTGCACCAGATAGCCCAGCGCCACGCCCAATGCGCTGGCAAACAGGCCCACCAACGCAAATTCGGCCGTGTAGGCGCCCGCGATGGTGCGCTGGCTCTGGCCCAGCACCCGCAGCATGGCCGAGGCATCCAAGTGCTCGGCCGCAAAGCCGCGCGCGGCCAGGGCCACGGCCACGGCCGACAGCAGCGCTGCCAGCAGGGCCACCAGGCTCAGGAATTTCTGCGCACGGTCCAGCGTCTGGCGCATTTCCGGGCGGCCGCTTTCGAGCGACTCCACGCGCACGCCGTGCACGTCGGGCTTTTTCGATTCGGCAACAGCCCATTCGCTGAACGCCTTGACCGCAGGGGCCGACCCGATGACGGCGAAGCGGTAGGTCAGGCGGCTTGCGGGCTGCACCAGGCCGGTGGCGGGCAGGTCGGCCTCGTTCACCATCACCCGTGGGGCGAAGCTCATGAAACCGGCGCCGCGGTCGGGCTCGATCACGATGATGCGTGCAATGCGCAGCTGCGAATCGCCCAGTAGCAGCATGTCGCCCATGGCCAGGTTCAACGATTCGAGCAGCGGGGCATCCACCCACACCTCGCCGCGCGCCGGGATGTCGCGGGTGGGCTGGTCGAGCGCGCCGGGGGCGTCTGCCACCTTGAGGCTGCCACGCAGCGGGTAGCCCGGGGGCACGCTTTTGAGCGCCACCAGCTTGCTGGCGCCGCCCTGGGCGTCACTGGCGCGGCCCATGGTCGGAAAGCCCAGCGTGGTCACGGTCTGCAGGCCCAGGGCCTTGGCCTGCTCGACAAAGGCGGGGGGCGTGGGGTTGTCGCTGGCCACTACGGCATCGCCGCCGAGCAGCTGCAAGGCATCGCGCTGCAGGCCACCTTGCAGGCGGTCGGCAAAAAAACCGACCGACGTGAGGGCTGCCACCGCCAGCGTAACGGCCACGATCAGCAGCCGCAACTCGCCCGCGCGCAGGTCACGGGCCAGCGTGCGCCAGCCCAAGCGTAAAAAAGACAGGTTCATGGCGCTGAACCTTAGCGCAAATGGAACGCTCTGGCGAAGCTCAGGGCTTTGCGCCCGCTGCGGCCACCTGGGCCTCCGCGCTGCCCTCTGCCTCTGCCGTTTGCAGGCGATGCTCCAGCACACGCAGCACCGGCACAATCTGCGCGCCCACATGGATCTGCGGGTTGGAGAAGCCGTCTTGCTTGCCCGCCTCCACCTCGCGCTGCGCAATCACGGGGACGGCCTTGGCAAAGGCTTCGGTGAACGAATGTGTCTGGCGCAGCTGTTCGTGGAACACCGCCCGGCCAAAGAAGGTCAGCTCGGAGCGCGTGCCGCAGCCATATGACGTGTGCGTGGCATCGGCGGCGGTCATGATGAGGCTGCTGTCGGTGGCCAAGGGCTCGATCCAGCCGCCCGAGAAACAGGCCGACACGGCAATCACGCGGTGGCGGATGCCCGCCTCGTCCAGCATGGCACGCAGCATTTCGGGCGTGACGGGGGGCACCTCCAGCGGCCAGTGCGAGGCCGCCAGCTCATGGTTGCGCGCACCGTGCGAGGTCATGTAGATCACCAGCACATCGCTGTCACGGTCCATGCGCTGGGCCAGCGCAGCGATGGCACGCTGCAGGTTCTGCGGCGTGGCCCAGGCATGCGTATCGGCGGTTTCTGCGTGGTTGAGCAGGTGAACCACACGGCCCTGGGCGTCAAAGCGCTCTTGCAGCAGCGTGCTGACCATGGTGCTTTCACGCCGGAACACGTTTTCGCTGGCGTAGGGGGCGAACACGAGCCCATAGACATCCACCACGCCATCGCGGCCAGCAGGCAGGGCCTGCACTTGCCGATCCCAGAGCGCCTGCTGGTTTTCAAAAACTGCTTGCGAGAGCACAAGGTGCGCGGGCTCCGGTTGTGCCTGTCCCTCCTCGCCCGACTGGGCAGATGCAGCGGCCAAGGCGTCCAGCTCCCAGGGCTGGTCCTGGAACTGCCACATGCCCACCCCGATCACGGCTGCCATCGCCACCGAAAAGATGGCCGTGCGCAGCCGCGAGCGGATGAAGCGTGCACTCACCACCACCAGCGTGGCCAGCACCCACAGCGTTAGCACGCCATAGGCCACCCAGAAAATATTGCCAGCCACCGCCCCGCCCCACAGGTCTGGCTTGTGCGCCACGGCCCCCGTCAAGGCATACAGCAGCAACAAAGGCGCCAGCGGAGCCCACGCGGACAACACATACCAGGCCGCCAGCCCGCCCGAAGGCCCCGAAACACCCTCCGAGGGCTCTTGTGCCGCCGCACGCTGTGCCGGGGCCATGGCCCACCAGGCCAGCCACATCAGCACCAGGCTGCTCCACATCGGCGCCAGCCAGCCCCGCAGACTGAACTGCACAGGCCCCGCCACCTGAAACCGCGCAGCCCCCACCAGCAACGCGCCACCCAGCAACGACAGCACCAGCACCTGCCAGGGTGAAGGCGCTGCAGCAGCAGTGCGCGGCGACAGGAACCACGCGGCCCGCAGGCCTTCACGCATCCAGTCCCACAGGGACAACTTGGCGGAAGCCGGGGCCATGGTGGATGCGGCGCCGGCAGATGGCGCGGGCGGCTGCTCCCCCAAGGGAATTTCGATCTTGGCGGACTCAGGCCCCCACTGGCTGGGCAGGGTATCGGCCCAGGCGCTCTTGGCGTTCAGGTCTTTCATGGGGCGATCATGCCATTGCGGGAGCGGTTTCTTTCAATCACCAGCCGGCAGTTCGGACTGCGATGTTTCCCGAAATCGCGTAACGCCCCCTTCACACAGCCCCGCCTCCTCAGGAGGCAGTTCCAGCTCCGCCTCTGGCCACCGGTACGACGGGTACCTGCGCCAGCTCCGGCTGCAGCACCAGCCGATCTGTACCGCTGTAGCAGACAAACCGGCGATTGGTGGCGCGCCCGATGGCGCACAGGCCCAGTTGCTGCGCTACGGCGTGCCCCATCTGGGTCATGCCGCTGCGGGACACCACGATGGGGACACCCATCTGCGCAGATTTGATGACCATTTCGCTGGTGAGTCGGCCCGTGGTGTAGAACACCTTGTCTGCACCGGACATGGGCGCGTGCAGGCTCTCCGAAGCAGCATTTTCTGCAGGCGTGCCGCCGGATAGCGTGGAGGAAGCGCCCCCTTGCGGCACCTTGCCATCTGTATTCATCCACATCCACCCTGCAATGGTGTCGATGGCGTTGTGGCGCCCCACGTCTTCCACGAAGGTGAGCAGCGCCTCCCCCCGGAACAAGGCGCAACCGTGCACGGAGCCCGCGGACTTGTAGGTGGTTTCCTTGAGGCGGATGGCATTGACGATGCCGTACAGCTCGCCTTGCGTCAGGCGTGCCTCAGGCAAGGTGATGCGGTCCACCTCGTCCATGAGCCCGCCAAACACACTGCCTTGGCCGCAGCCGGTGGTGACCACCTTGCTCGCGGTGCGCTCTTCAATGCGGGCGATGCCGTGGCGCGTGCGCACGGCGGCGGCGTGCACCTCCCAATCGACGGTGATGGATTCGATGTCGAACACGGACTCCACCAGCCGCTGGTTGCGCAGATAGCCCAGCACCAGCAGTTCCGGCTGCGCGCCCAGGGTCATGAGGGTGACGAGTTCACGCTTGTCGACATAGATGGTGAGCGGCCGCTCGGCGGGGATCTGCACCTGCTCGCGCTCGCCCAGTTCGTTCACGACCTCCACGCTGTGGGTAAGGGGCGCATGCGCCTGCGTCAGGCGCGGCAGCACGGGCGCAGCCGGGGAGGCGGAAGGTGATGAAAGAGACATAGGGCGAATATACGCAGTACCTCTCCCCAAGGAGGGGCATGGGGCATCTGAATCGGGGAAAAGCACGTACTGCGACCACCACAAAAAAGCCGCGCTCCACCAAGTGGGCGCGGCTCTTTTTGACGGCGGGACAGTGGTTGGCGTCAGGATTTGGGCGCTGACGCAGCTGCGGCAGGTGCCAGCGTGCTGGGTGGGCTGCTGGCAGTGCCCGGTGGCGAATGGGCACCCGCCGCTTCAATGGGCTTGGCAGCGGGCGGTGTGTAGGCGAAGGGGCCGGGGTCGGTGCACGCAGCGCCTGCTGCCGTTGCAGGTTTGGCTGTTGGCGTGGTTTTGCGGTAGTGGGCCGCCACACGGTCTTGTGACAGGCACAACTTGTAGTTGTCCACCTTGCCGGCCCAGGCGGCTTTGGCCGCCGCCTCTGCAGCTTTGGCGGCAGCCTCCGGTGAAGGCGCAGGCAGCTTGGCCGATGCCAGGGTACAGACGCTGGCCGCGCACAACGCCAGCAGGGAAGATCGAGAAAATTGCATCATGGTGCGAAACCTCATACCTGCGCGGGCTGGCCCGCAGATGGTGTAGCTGCAGCATCGGCTGCGGATGGGTTGGCGCTGCGCTGGCGGGGAATCTTGCCCGCTTGCACGTCGTCGTACCAAAGCTCGTGGTGCTCCTTGGCCCAACCCTCGCTCACGTACCCCGTCCTCATGGCCTTGTAGGCGCCGCGCATGCCCACCGTGCCCATGTAGATGTGGCCGCAGATCAGCGCCATCATCCAGATCGCCAGGGTGGCGTGGATCATGTGGGCGATCTGCATGTCGCCGCGCACGTCACCAAAGCCAGGAATGAGCTTGTCGAGCACCAAGCCGGTGGCCACCACAAAGATGCCGGGGATGGTGATACCCCACCAGAACAGGCCCTTCTCGCCGGCGTTGAAGCGGTGGGAAGGAACCTGGTGGTCACCCCCCAGCATGCCGCCGCCCTTGGACAGCCACACAAAGTCGGCCCGGTTGGCGATGTTGTCCTTGACGAAGGTAAGGATGATCACCAGCAATGAGACAGCAAACAGCGGTCCCATGAAGTTGTGTACGTTCTTGAGCGCATACGTAAGCCAGCCAAACAGCGTGGCCCCCATGATGGGTAGCAGGAAGAACTTGCCAAACGCCATGACGATGCCAGAGATGGCCAACGCAATGAACGCAAAGGCATTGGACCAGTGCGCAGCACGCTCGAAAGGTGTGAAGCGTTCGATGCGGCGGGCGCCGGTGCCGTCAGGGTGCTCATGCCCCAGCGGACCTTTGACAAAGTAGAAGATGCCCAACGCCAGCAACACGATGGCAAACAAGGCCGCACCGTAAGGAATGATCCAGTGGTTGCGTACCTGGCGCCATGCCTCGCCTGCGTTGGTGAAACGCGAGCCTGGGTACTGCACGAACGGCTGGATCAGGTTGCCCGCCTCGGGCGCCTGGCTTTTCGGCAGGCTGCTGTAGCCCGTCACGCCCTGCCCCACCTGGCGCCACATGGGCGCGTTGTTGCCGGGCTGCACCTTGGCGCGTTCGCCATTGGTCTGCTCGGCGTATTTGGGGTCTGCGCTGGCGTCTGGCTTGACCTCGAAAATGTTTTGGCTTTGAATGCCGCCGGTCGCTGCGGGAGCAGCCGATGCCGTGACCGCAGGCGCGGCGGCATCTGGCGCTGCCGGAGCCTGGGCACCCGCTGGCCCCCAGGCACATCCCGCCGCCAAAGCCAGGGACCACATGATGTGTTTCATGGCGGGCCTCACTTGGACTGAGTGCGGGTGTATTCGTTCTGGCCGTACAGCTGACGCGCCTTCAACTGCGCTTCCCAACCGGCTTTGTCTCCGGCCTTCCAGCCGGGCTGCATGAAATTGCTGCCCGTACCTGCATAGGGAGCTGCATCGCTGCGGATGCCCGCGCCGGTCTGCGGCTTCTCGCCACAGGCGGTCAGCGCCACCAGCGCCACAGCGGCGGCCAGGGCCGAATGAACAAGACGCTTCATCATCATGACTTGCCTCCTGCAGGCTGGCCTGCCTGTTGTGACCCATAGGCCGTGCCCCAGCCCCACACTTCGGCGCCCTTGCCACGCTGCACCACCCGGTTGCGGAAGATATCTGCCACCACATCGCCATCACCGGCCAGCAGGGCCTTGGTGGAGCACATTTCTGCGCAGGCGGGCAGTTTGCCCTCGGCAAGGCGGTTGCGGCCGTATTTTTCAAACTCGGCCTGGCTGCCGTGGGCCTCGGGGCCACCGGCGCAGAAGGTGCACTTGTCCATCTTGCCACGCACGCCGAAGGTACCGGACGAAGGGAACTGCGGCGCGCCAAAGGGGCAGGCGTAGCTGCAATAGCCGCAACCAATGCACACATCCTTGTCGTGCAGCACCACACCTTCTTCGGTGCGATAAAAGCAATTGACGGGGCAAACAGCCATGCAGGGTGCATCGCTGCAGTGCATGCACGCGACCGAGATGGATTTTTCACCCGGTACACCGTCATTGAGCGTGACCACGCGGCGGCGGTTCACGCCCCAGGGCACCTCGTGTTCGTTTTTGCAGGCGGTCACGCAGCCGTTGCATTCGATGCAGCGCTCTGCGTCACAGATGAATTTCATTCGTGCCATGTGTGTCTCCTTGCGTGGCGCGATCAGGCGCGTTCCACGTTGCAGATCGTGGTCTTGGTTTCTTGCATCATGGTCACGCTGTCGTAGCCATACGTCGTTGCGGTGTTCACGGCTTCACCGCGCACCACAGGCGCCGCGCCCTTGGGGTAATAAGCCAGCATGTCCGCGCCCTGCCAGCGGCCCGAGAAGTGGAACGGCATCCACACCGTATCGGGCGCCACGCGCTCGGTGACCAGGGCCTGCACGTTGATCCGTGCGCCAGTGGGAGAGCTGAGCCACACACGCTCGCCGTTGCGGATGCCCCGGTCTGCGGCAGTCTTGGGGTTGATCTCGACAAACGACTCCTGCTGCAGCTCGGCCAGCCAGGGGTTGGAGCGGGTTTCCTCGCCACCGCCTTCGTACTCGACCAGACGGCCAGAGCTGAGGATGAGCGGGAACTTCTCGTGCACCTTGTCCGCCACGTTTTTCTCCTGCACGCTCTTGTACAGCGTGGGCAGGCGCCAGAAGGCCTTCTTGTCGTCGTGGGTGGGGTACTTGGCCATGAGATCGGGCCGGGTGCCATACAGCGGTTCGCGGTGCTGCGGAATGGCATCGGGGAAATTCCACACCACAGCGCGGGCCTTGGCGTTGCCAAACGGATGGCAGCCATGCTTCATGGCCACGCGAATGATCGCGCCCGTAGGGTCGGTCTTCCAGTTCTTGCCTTCGGCCTTGGCCTTCTCGGCGTCACTCAGGTCGTCCCACCAGCCCAGCTTTTTCAGCAGCACATGGTCGAACTCGGGGTAGCCCGTGGTGATCTCGCTGCCCACCGAATGCGAGCCGTCCTCGGCCAGCAGATTGACGCCATCCTTCTCGACGCCGAAGTTGGCGCGGAAGTTGCCGCCGCCTTCCATCACGTGTTTGGAGGTGTCGTACAGGTTGGGCGAGCCAGGGTGCTTGAGCTCCGGCGTGCCGTAGCAGGGCCATGGCAAGCCAAAGTAGTCACCCCCAAAGTCGTAGCCGGTTTCCTTGTCCTTGCCACCCTTCGATTTCAGGGTTTTCACATCGAACAGATGCATGTTCCGCATGTGGGCCTTCAGGCGCTCGGGGCTCTGGCCCGTATAGCCAATGGTCCAAACCGACTTGTTGATTTCGCGCAGGATGTCTTCGATCACGGGCTCGTCCATGCCCTTGACCTTTTGCATCTTGTAGTTCTTGGACAGCTCGGCGGCAAAGCCCAGCTTCTCAGCGAACTGGTGCATGATCATGTGGTCCGAACGGCTCTCCCACAGCGGCTCGATCACCTTCTCGCGCCACTGGATGGAGCGGTTGGAGGCCGTGCACGATCCACTGGTTTCAAACTGCGTGGCGGCTGGCAACAGGTACACCGCACGGTTGGGGTTCAGGTCTTCGGCCTTGCCGGGCATGGCGGCCATGGCGGCGGTGGCCGAGGGGTACGGGTCCACCACCACGAGCAGATCCAGCTTGTCCATGGCCCGCTTCATTTCCAGGCCACGGGTCTGCGAATTGGGCGCGTGGCCCCAGAAGAACACGCCGCGCAGGTTGGAGTCCTGGTCGATCAGCTCATTCTTCTCCAGCACACCATCGATCCAGCGCGATACGGTGATGCCGCTCTTGGTCATCATCGCGGGCGATGCGTACTGCTTTTTGATCCACTCGAAGTCCACACCCCAGACTGCGGCGAAGTGCTTCCACGAGCCTTCGGCCAGGCCATAGTAGCCAGGCAGCGAATCGGGATTGGGGCCGACATCGGTGGCACCTTGCACGTTGTCGTGGCCGCGGAAGATGTTGGTGCCGCCACCCGTTTTGCCCACATTGCCCAGTGCCAGTTGCAAAATGCACGAGGCACGCACCATGGCGTTGCCGATGGTGTGCTGGGTCTGGCCCATGCACCATACGATGGTGCCGGGGTTGTTGTCGTGCAGCATCTTGGCGACCTTGAACATCTGGTCTTCCTTGACGCCGCAGGCCTCTTCCACCTTGTCGGGTGTCCACTTGGCCAGCACATCCTCGCGCACCTTCTCCATGCCATAGACACGGTCGTTGATGTACTTTTTGTCTTCCCAGCCGTTCTTGAAGATGTGATACAGCAGGCCGAAGAGGAACGGGATGTCGGTGCCCGAGCGGATGCGTACGTACTCGTCGGCCTTGGCTGCGGTGCGGGTGAAGCGTGGGTCCACCACGATCATCTTGCAGCCGGTTTCCTTGGCGTGCAGCATGTGCAGCATGCTCACCGGGTGGGCCTCGGCCGCGTTGGAGCCGATGTACAGAGCGACCTTGCTGTTTTGCATGTCGTTGTACGAGTTGGTCATGGCGCCATAGCCCCATGTGTTGGCCACGCCCGCCACGGTGGTTGAGTGGCAGATGCGCGCCTGGTGGTCGCAGTTGTTGGTGCCCCAGAAGCTCACGAACTTGCGCAGCAGATAGGCCTGTTCGTTGTTGTGCTTGGACGAACCGACGAAGTACACGCTGTCTGGGCCGCTGGCGGCACGCAGCTCTTTCATCTTGGCCGTGATTTCGTTCAGGGCCGTGTCCCAGCTGATGCGCTCGTACTTGCCGTTGACGAGCTTCATGGGGTAGCGCAGGCGGTATTCGCCGTGGCCGTGTTCACGCAGAGCCGCACCCTTGGCGCAGTGGGCACCCAGGTTGATGGGCGAATCGAACACAGGCTCTTGCCGCACCCAGACGCCGTTTTCGACGACCGCATCCACCGCACACCCCACCGAGCAGTGGGTGCAGATGGTGCGGCGTACTTCGATCTTGCTGTCGCCGATGCCCACCTTGGCACCCTCGGCAGCGTTGGATTTTTTGACCAGCGTGAGCTGCGACGCCGCAATACCCACGCCCACCCCCAGGCCGGAGCGGCGCAGGAACGAGCGGCGGTCCATCGTGGGCAGCGCCTGCGACAGGCCACGGCGCAAGCTGTGCACAAAAGGAGACGATGCGACCTGCGCAGCGTGGGAGGACTTCTTGGTTAGCAACATGGCACGCCCCGCTTCAGAGTTGGGTGGTCTTGTAGTACTGCTTCACGTGCGCAGACAGGTGATAGCCACCGCCTTTTTCTGGCGCCACCCGAGCGGGTTCAGACACGACGGCATCTGAGGGAACTACATGGGGGAGTGCCACGACGGCTGCGGCTGCAGCCCCTACGGTGGCGGCGCCGGAGAAGAAGCTCCGGCGTGAGGAATTGGGCTGGCGGTTCTGCATGCTTGTCTCCAGAATGGCTGGCAGCTATGAAACGGAATTCATACAGTCTATGTCAGTGTGTAAAAGCCTGCAATCGAGCTTTACACCTCCCACTAAGACACTCATCTTTTGTAGCAACCTGAGCAGGCTTTTCGAGCCTCCCAGAGGTTAGTCGAGCATGTCGAAGCCCTGGGCCTCCACCGACACGAAGGCCCGTGTGAACTGGGCCAGCGCTGCATAGAAGCGCGCCTGCGGTTGGGCAGCCAGGGCATCACACAACTGCAAAACCCAGGGCTGCAGATGCGTTGCAAAAAAGTCGCGCTGCGCCGTCAGGTTGCAGACAGCTACGTCATCCCCCGCGATCAGGTAGCGCATCACCTCGCACAGGTACGCGATGTGGTCTTCGGTTTCGGACATGGAATCGTCGCGTGCCAGCCCCAGCCGATCCAGGTCGGTGCGCAAACGGGCCAATGGTTTTTCATTCAGAAAACCGCTCAGGTAATGCGAACCATACAAAAACACCTCGGGCTTGCCCACACCGCCAAAGAGACGGTCGAACTCCTGCGCGATGGCGGCATCGCTCAGTTCGCGGGCCGCGCCCACCAGCACCTGCCAAGGCTCTTGCAAAAAGGCGCCGTCGGCGGGTGCCTCGGTCACGGCTACCCGCAAGGCAGACAACAACTCGGCGCTGGGCGCGGCGTAGTACAGCTGCGACAGCAGACCATAGAGTTCGGCGCGTGCCGTTTCTTCATCCAGCGCAGAGCTGGCGCCAGGGGGGGTCAAATAAGCAGGTTGGGCGCTCACAGGTCCGTCACTTTCGTTTCGCTTTGAGAGGAATACAGGTCGATCACGCGGCAGTCGCTGCACATCTTCAGGCGCTCCAGCGCGTCGCCCTGGAACATCGCGTGGCCCGACAGTTTGCCCAGCATGGCCTCGATGGCCTTGACGGTGCCAAAGGGCTTGCTGCAGCGCACACAGGCCCAGGGCTTGGCCTCGTTGAGCACGCGCAGTTGCGCACGCTCCGGCGCCAGCAGCAGGCGCGGCTGCAGGGTGATGGCGTCTTCGGGGCAGGTGGTGGCACACAGGCCACACTGCACGCAGTTCTTTTCGATAAAGCGCAGCTGCGGCAGCTGCGGGTTGTCCTGCAGCGCACTGGCGGGGCAGGCGCTCACGCAGCTCAGGCACAGGGTGCAGCGGTCCTTGTTGACTTCAATCGTGCCCAGGGGCGACCCCACTGCGGGCAAGGCAATGGCTGCGGGCCGATCGGCCACGGGCATCGGGGCCTGCTCGATGAGATGGTCCAGCGCCATCTCCAGCGTACTGCGCTTTTCCTGCGCCACGGCAAAGCGCGCGGCCACGGCCGGGGTCTTCTGGCGCGTCTGGCCCAGGGACTGCAAGGCGGCGTCCAGCTCGGTGGGATGGGTGGCGCGCAGCAGTTGCACATGGGTGCCCGTGTAGCCCAGGCCCCGCAAGATGGCTTGCGCCACATCCATCTGTGCCTGCAGGCCGTCGAGGTACTGCGGTGCTTCCTCCTGTGTCGTCAGCAACACCACCTGCGAGGCGCCGTAGGCAATGGCGCTGAGCCACAGGTCCACCCCGGTGCTGGCGGTGTGCCACAGCGCCACCGGGATCACGTTGGCAGGCACGCCCTGCGCCAGTTTCAACTGGGCGGCACGACCCAGCTCTTCCACCAGCGCCTGTCCGCGCTCCTGGCTGTGCAGCAACAGCACCGCGTCTTTGCCACCGGCGGCGGTGTAGGTGGACAGCAGCGTCTTGAGCTTGGTGCCCTGCTCCATCGCACTGGGGTAGGCATAGGTCAGCGCGCCCGTGGGGCACACGGTGGTGCAGGCGCCGCAGCCGACACACAGGTTGGGGTTCACCTTGATTTGCTGACGGCTTTTGTCGCTGGCAATGGCTTCGGCCGAGCAGATGTCCACGCAGGCATTGCAGCCCACGGTTTCGTTGCGGCTGTGGGCGCAAAGCTTTTGTTTGTAGACAAAAAACTTGGGCTTTTCGAACTCGCCCACCAGCTCGCGCAGCTTCAGCAGTGTGGCCATATTGACCCCATCACTACGCCCGTCCCAGCGCAGGTAACCCTGCGGCAGCGCGTGCTGCAAGAAGGTGGGCGTGGCGGTGGGCGAACGCAGGTCGAGCACCAGGTCAAAACGCTCGGTCTGCGCCGTGGCGTCACGGGTGAAGTCGATGGCACCCGCCACCTGGCACACCTTCACACAGTCGCGGTGCGAGCTGCAGGCCGCCATGTCGATCTGGTAATCGAGGCCGATGGCGTTCTCGGGGCAGGCCGCCACGCAGGCGTTGCAGCGTGTGCACAGGTCCAGGTCAATGGGGTTGTCGGCCTTCCACTGCAGCTCAAACGCACCCAGCCAGCCGGTAAGGCCCGTAATGCGCCCACCCAGCACGGGAAAACGCCGCGCCTGCGCACCACCCGCATTGCCGGGGCCTTGGGTGAACAGGGTCACATCCAGCACATCCGACACCAGGGCGGCAGCCTGTTCGGCCTGGTCGAGGGGGCCAATGATGAGCAAGCGGCCCGTGCTCTTGTAAGTGACCGTGGGCACGGGCGGTGGATCAGGCAGGCGGGCGGCGGCCAGCAGCGCGGCGATCTTGGGGCTGGCCTTGGCGGCATCGCGGCTCCAGCCACCGGTTTCGCGGATGTTCACAAACCGGATGGGCGACACCGCGCCTTCGGTCTGCTGGCCCAGATCGCCAAACAAGCGCTGCTCCTGGGTGCAAGCCACCACCACATCGTCACCCGACTGGATGGCCTTTTGAAAGGCCCCCGCCTCGCGGCGGCACAGGGTGGAGTGGAGTGTCAGGTCTTCATGCAGCGCCGCGCCCAACGCCTTCGCGTTGAGGGGCATCGTCTGGTTGCAGTCGCAGATGAGCGTCGTGGTCATGTTCTATGTGGCTGGCTGGCAGGGCCACCGCATCCTTATGGGGGCGGGCGGCCATCTCAAGCTCGCTGGAGGGGGCGCTAGGAATAGCGTTGCATACCCCGGACTGTGCCACGTCTGCGGGGGCGTGCCCCTCCGCATCATCCCGAGGCTGAGCAAGGGCAGGGGCTATTGCCTCTGCGTCTGCACTGGCTTCTACGGCGGCGCCATTGACTGGAACATCAGGCGCTGCATCAGCCTTCTTTTCATGATCAAAAAAGCCCATCGCATGGGCGCTGGCCATTTTGCGCAGCATGCCTTCGGGCAGCGGGTCGGGCTGGGTGTAGTCGCCGATGTAGATATCGAGGCCATCCATCACATTGAAGTGCGGGTCGGCAAAGAGCTTCTTCATGGCCAGGTTGCGCACCTCGGGCGATACATCGCGGGCCACAAAGGCCTTGAAATCGGACGCGGGCGTAAGCGCCTGGGCATCGGCCAGCGTGGGTGGCGGAGGGGCTTCTGCGGCGGGCGCAGCGCCTTCTGCGGCGGTGGGGGGGGAGCCGGCTGCCACGGAGGACGGGTTAGGCGGTGACGACGAAGACGCGGCCGGAGGCAACGACGGCGCGGGTGGTGGTGGCTCCTCCACCGGCTTGCCTTCGCGCACCTCCTGCTTGCGGCGCGACCAGCGGCCCAGGAACCCGTCAGCCATGACCGCCACCTCCACCGCGCTTTTTTTCAGTGGACACAGATGCAGGATTACCAAACCGGTCTTGCAGCGTGCGGAAACTGTCCGGCCGCTTGCGGCGTTTGGGTTCGGGCTGGTAGTGCTCGGCCACAAAGGCGCGCAGCGCTTCCACCACTTCGGGTGCGGCTGGCACCTGTTCCACGGTTTCCTGCGCGTCCAGCCAGCGGCCGGCGTCGTGGTAGCTCAGGCTCACAGCCACGGGGCGGGCCAGCGGGATCTCGCCAGTGCCGGGGTCGTCATCGCGGCGCCACATCACAAACCAGCACGGGGCGGGTGAAGTGAGGTTGAGGTGGTAGCCCTCGGCGTCGTCGCGGAACAGCTCTGCCCGAAACCCCGGGAACAACCAGCGCTGCTCACGCTCGTCCCGGAGGATCTGGCGCGGCTCGGTGCCAAAGGCGGGCTCGTTGATCACCACCTCGGCCAGCGACCACCGCCAGGGCTGCCAGCGGTTGTCGATGTGCTCGCACCGCATGATCACGGCAACGTCGGTATAGGGGCGCTCAGTCATGGGCGCAGACTTTACCCCGGCGCAAGACCACCAGCAGCTTTGTCCGTAAAGCCCCTCTGCGCACGGTCAGCTTGCAGCCCCCTCCAGCACCTCCACCGCCACCGCGCAGTACTTGAACTCGGGGATCTTGCCAAACGGGTCCAGCGCCGCGTTGGTGAGCAGGTTGGCTGCCGCCTCCACGTACGCAAACGGCATGAACACCGTGCCACGCGGCGTGCCATCGTCGCGCCGCACGCGCACCTGCAGCATGCCGCGCCGCGAGCGGATGCCCACCAGCGCACCGGGCGCCACGCCAAGCCGGTCAAGTTCGTCGCCATGCAGCGATGCGGTGGCCATAGGCTCGATGGCGTCGAGCACAGTGCTGCGCCGCGTCATGCTGCCCGTGTGCCAGTGCTCCAGCTGGCGGCCCGTGATGAGCACCAGGGGGTAGTCGGCATCGGGCTTTTCGGCGGCCGGGATCACGCTGGCGGGCACCAGCTGCAGGCGGCCCGTGGGCGTGGGGAATTTCTCGGTGAACACGATGGGCTGGCCGGGGTCGTCGGGCGTGAGGCAGGGGTAGGTCACGCTGGAGTCCCGCTCCAGGCGGTCCCAGGTGATGCCCTCAATGCTGGCGTGCATGGCCTGGCGCATTTCGTCGTAGACAGCGGCCACGCCGGACTCTTCGCCTTCGTAGTTCCAGCCAAGGCCCATCCGCTGGGCAATCTGCTGGATGATCCACAGGTCCGGCTGCGCATCACCGGGCGGGTTCAACGCGCGGCGGCCCATCTGCACCATGCGGTCGGTGTTGCTGGCGGTGCCGGTCTTTTCGGGCCAGGCGCTGGTGGGCAGCACCACGTCGGCCAGCCAGGCGGTTTCGGTCAGAAAAATGTCTTGCACCACTAGGTGCGACAGGCTGGCCATCGCGTGGCGCGCGTGGTTCAGGTCGGGGTCGCTCATGGCGGGGTTCTCGCCCATGATGTACATGCCGCGCACCTTGTGCGGGTCGCTGTCGTCGGCCAGTGCCTTGTGCATGATTTCGACCACGGTGTAGCCCGGCGCTTCGTCCAGCTTGGTGCCCCAGAAGTCTTCAAACCAGGCATGCGCCCCCGCGTTGTCCACGCGCTGGTAGTTGGGGAACATCATGGGGATCAGCCCTGCGTCGCTTGCGCCCTGCACGTTGTTCTGGCCGCGCAGCGGGTGCAGGCCCGAGCCGGGCTTGCCGATCTGGCCGGTGATGGCGCACAGCGCGATCAGACAGCGTGCGTTGTCGGTGCCGTGGATGTGCTGGCTCACGCCCATGCCCCAGAGAATCATGGAGGACTTCGATGTGGCAAACGCACGCGCCACCTCACGCAGCGTCTCGGCCGGGATGCCGCAGACGGGTGCCATGGCTTCGGGGCTGCAGCCCATCACGTTGGCCTTGAGGGCCTCGAAGTTGTTGGCGCGATCCTTGATAAAGGCCTCATCCACCAAGCCCTCATCGATCACTGTGTGAATCAGCGCATTGAGCATGGCCACGTCGGTGTCAGCCTTGAACTGCAGGGTGCGCCACGCATGGCGGCCGATGTCGGTCACGCGCGGGTCGGCCAGCACGATTTTGGCGCTGCGCTTGGCAGCGTTCTTCATCCAGGTCGCCGCCACGGGGTGGTTGGCCGTAGGGTTGGAGCCGATCACGAAGATCAGCTCGGCGTGCTCCACATCGTTTACCGGGTTGCTCACCGCGCCCGAGCCCACGCCTTCCAGCAGCGCTGCCACACTGGACGCGTGGCACAGCCGGGTGCAATGGTCCACGTTGTTGCTGCCAAAGCCGGTGCGCACCAGCTTCTGGAACAGGTAGGCCTCTTCGTTGCTGCCCTTGGCCGAGCCGAAGCCCGCGAGCGCCTTGGGGCCGTGCGTGTCGCGCAGGCCCTTCAGCGAGCCAGCAGCCAGGTCCAGCGCCTCGTCCCAGCTCGCTTCGCGGAAGGTGCCCTGCCAGTCGGCGCCGTAGGGGCGCACTTCTTTGGGCACGCCGGGCTTGCGGATGAGCGGCACCGTCAGGCGGTCGGGGTGGTGGGCGTAGTCGAAACCGAAGCGCCCCTTCACGCACAGGCGGCCATGGTTGGCCGGGCCGTCGCGGCCTTCCACGCTGATGATTTTTTCATCGCGCACGTTGTAGGTGATGAGGCAGCCCACGCCGCAGAAGGGGCAGACCGAATCGACCTTGCGGTCCACCTTTTGCGGGCCGATATGTGTCTTGGGGCTGAGAGCGCCCGTGGGGCAGGCCTGCACACATTCGCCGCAGGCCACGCAGGTGCTCTCGGCCATGGGGTCGTCGAGGTCGAAAACGATCTTGCTGTCGGCCCCGCGCAGCGCGTAGCCGATCACGTCGTTGACCTGCTCTTCGCGGCAGGCGCGCACGCAGCGGTTGCACTGGATGCAGGCATCCAGATTCACGGCCATGGCCGGGTGGCTCAGGTCGGGCGCGGGCTGCTCGCGGCGCAGGGCCTGGAGCGCGGGGCGCACGGCCACGCCCAGGCGGTCCGCCCAGGCGCTCAGCTCGCCATGCTGGCCTATCACTTCTGAATTTTCTGAGTCAAATTGGCCACTAGCGCTTGATGGATAAGCGCCACCAGCTATCAATTCAGGAGTATTTGCTTTTTGATCGTTCCACCGGTATCCCACGTCCGGCATGTCGGACAGCAGCATCTCCACCACCATCTGTTGGCTCTTGCAGGCGCGGGGGCTGGCCGCCTGCACCTTCATGCCTTCAGTCGGTGCGCGGCAGCAGCTGGGGGCCAGCGTGCGTTCGCCCGCGATCTCAACCACGCAGGCGCGGCAGTTGCCGTCGGGACGCAGGCCGTCGCTGTAGCAAAGGTGCGGAATCTCCACGCCGTGGCGCTGCGCGGCTTTCAAAATGGTTTCGCCAGGACGGGCGGTGATGGGCTGGCCGTCCAGCTCAAAGGCCACGCCGCCGGTGTCTTGCAAGCTGCTCATGGCTGGGCTCCCTTCGGCAGTTGCTCCGCCAGCGGGCTGTTGCGCGGCTTGGGCAGGTCGCCCGGCCAGGGCCCCTCGCCCACTTCGTGCGCAAAGTATTTGTGGATGCAGCGGATGGGGTTGGGCGCAGCCTGGCCCAGGCCGCAGATAGAGGCGTCGGCCATCACCTGCGCCAGGTCGTCCAGCAGCTCCTCGTCCCACTGCGGTGCTTGCATCAGAGTGGCCGCCTTAGACGTGCCGACGCGGCAAGGCGTGCACTGGCCGCAGCTTTCGTGTTCAAAGAAGCGCATCACGTTGAGCGCCGCATCGCGCGCCCGGTCATGCTGGCTGAGCACGATGACGGCGGCCGAGCCGATGAAGCAGCCGTAGGGCTGCAGCGTGTCGAAGTCGAGCGGTATGTGGCTCAGGCTGGCGGGCAGGATACCGCCCGATGCGCCGCCGGGCAGGTAGGCATAAAGCTGGTGGCCGTCCAGCATGCCGCCGCAGTATTCGTCGATGAGTTCCTGCACCGTGATGCCCGCAGGCGCGAGCTTGACGCCCGGGTGCTTCACGCGCCCGCTCACGCTGAAACTGCGCAGCCCCTTGCGCCCGTGGCGGCCAAAGCTGGCAAACCACTGCGGGCCACGTTCCACAATGTCGCGCACCCAGTACAGCGTCTCGAAGTTGTGCTCCAGCGTGGGCCTGCCGAACAGCCCGACCTGCGCGATGTAGGGCGGGCGCATGCGGGGTTCTCCACGCTTGCCTTCTATGCTCTCGATCATGGCCGACTCTTCGCCGCAGATGTAGGCACCCGCGCCGCGCCGCAGTTCGATGTGGGGCAGCGGGCATGGCGGATCGGCGCGCAGGTCGTCCAGGGCGCGCTGCAGCAGCGCACGGCAGCCGTGGTATTCGTCGCGCAGGTAGATATAGATGGCCTCGGTGCCCACCACCTGGGCGGCGATGAGCACGCCTTCCAGAAAGCGGTGTGGGTCGCGTTCGAGGTAGGTGCGGTCCTTGAAGGTGCCGGGCTCGCCTTCGTCGATGTTGACGGCCATCAGGCGTGGCGCGGGCTGGTCCCGCACGATGCGCCACTTGCGCCCCGCCGGGAAGCCCGCGCCGCCCAGGCCGCGCAAACCCGAGTCCTCCATGGCAGCGAGCACGGCCTCGGCATCCATCTCGCCGTTGACCAGCGCGGCGGCGGTCTGGTAGCCGCCGTGGGCACGGTAGATGACGAGGTCGGCGTAGGCGGGGCTGATCCCGTCCGTCTGCGTTGGCACGCTCTTCTCGGACAGCTCAGAAATATCAAAATTGATAGCTACTAGCGCTTGTGGATGAAGCGCTAGAGCCCGATTTGGCCTGGATTTCACCACCTCCAGCACGGTATCCACCGTGGCGTGTGGCATGGGGCACTGGTGCACCACCGCCACGGGCGCTTGTTCGCAGCGGCCCACGCAGGGCACGGCCTGCACCTGCACATCGCCCTGCCCGGCCGCGCGCAGGCGCTCGGGCAGCGCGGCCAGCAGCTCGCGCGCACCCGCCAGGCTGCAGCTCAGGCTGTCGCACACCCGCAGCACCAGGCGGGGCGCCTGGGCCTCTTCACCACGCACGATCTCGAAGTGGTGGTAGAAGCTCGCCACCTCGTACACCTCGGCCATCGGCAGGTTCATCTGCTTGGCGAGTGCCACCAGGTGCCGGTCGTGCAGCACGCCAAAGTGGTCGTTCAGGCGGTGCAGGTATTCGATGAGCAGGTCACGCCGAAAGCCGGTGGCCGGGCGCGGGCCCAGCAGTTGCGCCACCTCGGCCATGGCCGCGTCTTCGGGCTGGCGGCCCTTGAGGCGGCTTTTGCGGCGGATGCGTTCGCGCATGTCGTTGACGGACACGGCGGCGACGGTGGGGGCTTCGGGGGCAAGGTGCATGGACCGGGGGCGTGGGGGCGTTGATCTGGTTGTATGCAGGCACCTGCATAGGGTGCCCGGGCCGCCGCAGTGTCGGCCACGGGCGCCTGCGGCGTCAAATTGCCGATGCACATGGGTCGATCACAAAAACAAATGAAACGGCCGTTTTTGCAGCTGCCCATGAATCAACCACCGCAACCCGTGCGGTCAGTGCTCAATCGGCGACCAGAAGCCCACTGTGTGCGGCGGCGTGCTGCAGCCAGTCGGGGTCCTGCGCCAGTGCCAGCGCTGCATCGAGGGCGCGGGTGGGCTGCACCTGGCGGTGCGACATGAATCCGATGGGGGTCGTCAGCACCGGGCCCTTGAGCGGCAGGGCCTCCAGCCCCTCATGGCCGCGCACGGCATCCACCAACGCACCGGGCAGCACGCTGCACAGGTTGCCCGCCACCACGGAGAGGGCCAGGGTCAGCACCGAATCGGTCTCCATGGCCGGCAGCACCGTGGCGCCCGCACTGCGAAAAGCGCCGTCGACCAGGCTGCGGTTGTGCATCTCGGGCGTGAGCAGGCACAGCGGCTGGGCGGCCGCCTCGGCCCAGCCGATGGGCTGGCCGATCTGCAGGCCGCGGCCTTGGAGGCTGTCGGCCCGGCGCAGCAGAAAGTAGTGCTCCACGTACTGCGGCCAAGCCCGCAGCTGGCCGCCGCGTGCCGGCATGCGCTCGGTGTAGCCCAGCGCAAGGTCGAGCGAAATGCTCTCCAGCCCCGCTTCGATGGCCTGCGAACTCATCGACAGTGCCACCGGCACGATGCCCGGGTGCCGCGCCTGCAGCTGCGCCGCAAACCGCGCGAGGATGGGCATGGCCGTGGGCACGGCGCCCAGGCGCAGCGTGCCGCGCGGGTGGGCGGCGTCGCCGCTCAGGTCCTGCTGCAGCACCTGGTGCTCGTGCAGCATGCGCTGGGCGGATGCCAGTACACGCTCACCCTCAGGCGTGAAGCCCTCGAAGCTGCGCCCCCGGCGCACCACCACCACGCCAAACTCCTTTTCCAGCGCGCGCAGCGCGTTGGAGAGCGCCGGCTGCGTGATGTGGCAGGCCTGCGCCGCCCGGCCAAAGTGCCGGTGCTCGTGCAGCGCCACCAGGTAGCGCAGGGACGCGAGCAGGTTCATGGCGCGGTGGGGCGATTCAGGAGGATCAGGTGTTCTTGCTGATCGAGATGGTGGGGAACTTGTTCGAGAAGTCCTTGGCCTGCTGGGCGATCTTCACCGCCACATCGCGCGCCACCTTCTTGTAGATTTTGGCCACGTCCCCGTCCGGGTCGGCCACCACAGTGGGCTTGCCGCTGTCGGCCTGCAGGCGGATGCTCATGTCCAGGGGCAGCGCGCCCAGGTAGTCCATGTGATATTCGGCCGCCATCTTCTTGCCGCCGTCGGCGCCAAAGATGTGTTCCACATGGCCGCAGTTGCTGCACACGTGGGCGGCCATGTTCTCGACGATGCCGAGGATGGGCACACCCACCTTCTCGAACATCTTGATGCCCTTCTTGGCGTCCAGCAGAGCGATGTCCTGCGGCGTGGTCACGATCACGGCGCCGGTCATGGGCACGCGCTGGCTCAGCGTGAGCTGGATGTCGCCAGTGCCGGGCGGCATGTCGATGATGAGGTAGTCCAGGTCTTTCCAGTTGGTCTGGCGCAAGAGCTGCTCCAGCGCCTGGGTGGCCATGGGGCCGCGCCAGATCATGGCTTCGTCCTGGTCCACCAGGAAGCCGATGGACATGACCTGCACGCCGTAGTTTTCGAGCGGCTCCATGGTCTTGCCGTCGTCACTTTCGGGGCGGCGGTTGATGCCCAGCATCATGGGCTGGCTGGGGCCGTAGATGTCGGCGTCGAGCACACCCACACTGGCGCCTTCTGCAGCGAGGGCCAGCGCCAGGTTGGCGGCCGTGGTGCTCTTGCCCACGCCGCCCTTGCCAGAGGCCACGGCGATGATGTTCTTGACCTGGGGCAAGAGCTGCACACCGCGCTGCACGGCATGGGCGATGACCTTGGTGGTGATGTTGACCGACACGTTGTCCACGCCCGCCACGCCCTTGGCGGCGGCCACCAGGCTGCGGCGCAGCTCGGGCACCAGGCTCTTGGCGGGGTAGCCCAACTCCACATCGAAGGCCACGTCGCCGCCGCTGATCTGCACATTGCGCAGGGCGCGGGTGCTGACGAAATCCTTGCCCGTGTGGGGGTCCAGCACGCTGGAAAGTGCGGCCAAAAGGCCCTGTTCGGTGACTGCCATTCAATTAACTCCTGTGGGGCCGGTAGTCTATCCAAGCGCTGTTCCCCCGGCGCGTGAAGGACAATGCGCACGCTTTGCCCCTGGCTCCACAGCAGCCGGCACCCTGAGAAACCGAACGAAAAGGACCCCCGTGAAATTCAAGATGGCCGAGAAATCCCTGTTTGCCATGCTGCTGCGCTCGCCCTGGTGGATCAGCTTTGTGGTGGTCGGCCTCATCGTTCTGGCGGCAGGTGCGCTGCTGCCCAAGGAGTATTTCGTGGTGGGTGCGCTGGCCGGTTTCCCCATCTTCGTGGTGGGCTGCATCGCCGCGTGGAAGCAGCTGCGCGCCCCCAACCCCGCCCGGGTTGCCGAGATGCTGGAGGCCGTGGCCAGCATGCCCTGGCGCAGCTTTGCCGACACCCTGGCATCGGCCTGGGCACGGGCGGGCTACTCTGTAGAGCGGATCAACGGCAACAACGCAGGCGCTGACATGCGACTGACCCAAGGTGGCAAAACCACGCTGGTCAGCGCCAAACGCTGGAAAGCCGCCACCCACGGCGTAGAGCCCCTGCGCGAGCTGCACGCGGCCATGCTGGCCAGCGAGGCCCCCGCAGGCGTCTATGTGGCTGCCCTGGGGCAGGTCAGCGACAACGCCCAGGCGTTTGCCCGGGAGCACGGCATTGTGGTGCTGCAGGGTGACGCGGTGGCACAGCTGCTGCTCAAGCAGCGCTGAAAGCCCCACCCCGCGTGCGGCGGCCCGCGCATGCGGGTTTTCCCACATGAATCGCCCCGGAGCGCCCCGCCACACTTGGGGCATCGCCCCGCCCACCCGTCCATGCCCTCCACAACCCCTACCGCAGCCTCTGGCACCGCCACTTCAACGCCCGCCATCGGCCTGCTACTCACCGGCGGCGGTGCCCGCGCCGCCTACCAGGTGGGCGTGCTCGAAGCCATTGCCGACCTGCGCCAGGCCTGTGGCGAGGGGAGCGGACCCAACCCCTTCCCCATCATCACCGGCACCTCGGCCGGGGCCATCAACGCGGCGGCGCTGGCCTGCGGGGCCGACAATTTTGACCGCGCCGTGCGCCGCATTGCGCGCGTGTGGCGGCAGTTCCACGCCAGCCAGGTGTATGGCGCCGACTCGCTCAGCGTGATGCGCAGCGGCGCGCGCTGGCTCACGCTGGTGTCGCTGGGCTGGGCCCTGGCGCGCTGGCGGCGCATGCGGCCCAAGTCGCTGCTGGACAACACCCCGCTCGAAAAACTGCTGGTCAAGATGGTGCCGCTCGTGCGCCTGCCCCGGCTGATCCGCAAAGGGCATCTCACAGCGCTTGCCGTCACAGCGTCGAGCTACAGCTCGGGCGAACACGTCACCTTTTTTGAAGCCGCCGCACCCGTCAAGCCCTGGGTGCGCTCGCAGCGCAAGGCGGCCAGCGACCGCATCACGCACGAGCATCTGCTGGCGTCCTCGGCCATTCCGTTCATCTTTCCGGCCAAAGGCATTGAGGTGGATGACCACGTCGAATATTTCGGCGACGGCTCCATGCGCCAGTCGGCGCCCATTGCTCCGGCCATTCACCTGGGGGCCGAGCGCATCCTGGTGATCGGCGCCGGCCGCATGCACGAGCCCAAGGGTGATGCCGCTGCCAACCCCACGGCCACCTACCCCACGCTGGCGCAGATTGCGGGGCATGCGCTGTCCAACATCTTTCTGGATGCGCTGGCCGTGGATGTGGAGCGCGTGCAGCGCATCAACCAGACCCTGTCGCTCATCCCCGAAGAAAAACGCCTGCACAGCGCACTGCGCCCCATCGAGCTGCTGGTGATTGCGCCATCCCAGCGCCTGGATGCCGTGGCTGCGCGCCACGTGGGCGACCTGCCCACGCCCGTGCGCACCATGCTGGGCGCCCTGGGCGTCACGTCCAACATGGCCGATGTGCGCGGCGCGGCGCTGGCCAGCTACCTGCTGTTCGAATCCGGTTACACCCAGGAGCTGATGGCCCTGGGCCGGGCCGACACCCTGGCCATGCGGGCCGAGGTGTGCAGGTTCTTTGGGTGGACGGATACAGGCGCCGAGGTGAAGACCCGGCACCATGGGGAAACCGCCTGAGACGCCCCAGGCCTGAGCCCTACGGCTTGGGCAGCCACCCCAGGCCGTGCGCGTGCAGGCTCTGCACATACAGCCGGTCCGCCGTCTCGGTGATCGCAGTGGTCTCGGGGTAGGCGCCACTCGGGTCCTGCAGGTCGGCCACCACCTTGCCATCGTCGGTGAACGCAATCACATGGCCGTAGGGCTGGGGAATGGGCCACAGCGCACGCGGCAGGCGCAGGGTCAGGCTGCGCAGCCAGGGCTTGCCCGCCATGTTGTCGATGGCTGCCCCGCGCGGCTTGGCAAAGCCCAACCATACCTTGCCGCCCTGCCCGCGCATCAGGTTGTCGGGGTAGCCGGGCAGGTTGTCGAGCAGCACGCGGGCCTGGGGGCTGGCCTGGCCAATGTCGAGGTCTTTCGCATCCACCGCAATCTTCCACACCCGGTATTTGCCGGTTTCGTTGACGAACAGGTGTTTTTCGTCCTGGCTCAGCGCCACGCCATTGGCAAAGCTGATGCCCCGAGCCACCACGCGTGTGGCACGCGTCGCAGGGTCGTATTCGATCACCCGGCCGGTGCTGGCCTGCTCCAGGATGTCGAGCACGCTCGCTTCAAACGTGCCGCCCCAGTCCTTGGGGGCAAAACGGGTGGAGGCGTCGCTCAGGTACATCTTGCCGTTCTGGGCCACCACCACCGCATCGGCGTAGCGGATGGGGTCGTTGCCCACCTTGTCGGCCAGCAGGGTGACCTTGCCATCGGGCGCGATGGACAGCAGCCCCTTCACCGCATCGGCCGCAATCAGGTGGCCCGCCGCATCAAAGTCAAACCCCAGCACCCGCCCGCCGGTATTGGCAAACACCTCCTGGCCCGATCCGTCGGCGTTCATGCGCAAAATGCTGCCGCTGAGCACGGTGGTGTAGAGCTTGCCGTCCTTGCCAAAGGCGATGTGCTCGGGGCCCACCTCGCCTTTGAGGTCGATGATGTTCAGCTGGGCCAGGCGCTGGTTGGGGGCGTGCACGCCCTGGTAGCCAGGGGCGGCAGGCGCAGTCCAGGCCACCGGCTGAATGGGCACAGGCCACGCCGCCAGATAGGCAGCCACCGCCAATATCGCGCCACCCACGCCCCACCCCACCCGTTTTGCCCATGTGCTGGCCATGTGTTGTCTCCTGTTGATTGTTGGAATGCGGGGCATTGTGGCGCCATAGGCGGCCTGCACGCACGCCCTGATTGGCACCTGCGCGACCTGGGGAGGCCACCGCAGCGCCCGCAATGACCAGGGATACTGACGACCGCCTAAAATCGCGGGTTCCGCCTGAGAAAGCCGCTTTTCATGACGACCTCCGCCCGCAAACTCTTCGTTACCACCGCCCTGCCGTATGCCAACGGCAACTTCCACATCGGCCACATCATGGAATACATCCAGGCCGACATCTGGGTGCGGTTCCAGCGCATGCAGGGCAACGCGGTCAACTTTGTGGGAGCGGACGACACCCACGGTGCGCCCATCATGATTGCGGCCGAAAAAGCGGGCAAAACGCCCCAGCAGTTTGTGGCCGACATCGCGGCCGGCCGCAAGCAGTACCTCGATGGCTTTCACATCAGCTTTGACAACTGGCACAGCACCGATGCGCCCGAAAACCATGAACTGGCCCGCCAGATCTACCGCGACCTGCGCGACCGCGCCGATGGCAGCCTGATCGAAGTACGCACCATCGAGCAGTTCTTCGACCCCGAGAAGAACATGTTCCTGCCCGACCGGTACATCAAGGGCGAATGCCCCAAGTGCCACGCCAAGGACCAGTACGGCGACAACTGCGAGGTGTGCGGCACGGTGTACGCTCCCACCGACCTCATCAACCCCTTCTCGGCCCTGTCGGGTGCCAAGCCCGAGCTGAAGAATTCAGAGCACTTCTTCTTCAAGCTGTCGGACCCACGCTGCGTGGAGTTTCTGGAAAACTGGACGCAGGACGGCAAGCTGCAGCCCGAGGTGGCCAACAAGATCAAGGAGTGGTTCACCGTCCGCACCAACCCCGACGGCACCACCAGCGAAGGCCTGGGCGACTGGGACATCAGCCGTGACGCGCCCTACTTCGGCATCGAGATCCCCGACGCGCCCGGCAAATACTTCTACGTGTGGCTCGATGCCCCCGTGGGCTACCTCGCGTCGCTGAAGAACCTGCTGGAAAAGCGTGGCGAAAGCTACGACGCCTACATGGCCGACCCGGCCATGGAGCAGTACCACTTCATCGGCAAGGACATCGTCACCTTCCACACCCTGTTCTGGCCCGCCATGCTGCACTTCAGCGGCCGCAAGACACCCAACAACGTGTTTGTGCACGGCTTCTTGACCGTGAACAACGGCGAGAAGATGAGCAAGAGCCGGGGCACGGGCCTGGACCCGCTCAAGTACCTGAGCCTGAACATGAATGCCGAATGGCTGCGCTACTACCTGGCGGCCAAACTGAGCGCACGCAACGAAGACATCGACTTCAATGCCGAAGACTTCATGCTGCGTGTGAACAGCGATTTGATCGGCAAGTACGTGAACATTGCCAGCCGGGCGGCGGGCTTCTTGACCAAGCGCTTTGACGGCAAGCTGACCGACCAATTTGGCACCACGGGCGCGGCGTTGCTGGCCGAGGTGCGCGGTGCCAGCGACGCCATCGCGCAGATGTACGAAACGCGGGAATACAGCAAGGCCACGCGCGAGATCATGCTGCTGGCCGACAAGGTCAACGCCTATGTGGACCAGAACAAGCCCTGGGACTTGGCCAAGGATGCGGCCAACAACGAGGCCCTGCACCAGGTGTGTTCCGTGCTCATCAACGCCTTCGCCGCGCTCACCCGCTACCTGGCCCCCGTGCTGCCGGGCCTGGCCCAGGCCGTGCAAGGCTTTGTGGGGGTGAACATGCAGCAGTGGAACGTGGCAGGCGACGTGCAAGCCATCCAGCCCTACCAGCACCTGATGCAGCGCGTCACCCCCGAACAGCTTGAAGCACTGTTTGAGGCCCCAGCGCAAGCAGAACAAGCGCCAGCAGCTACTGAAACCGTAGCAGCCAACTCCCATCCTGGCGGCGAAGAACTCGCCCCCACTATCACCATCGACGACTTCACCAAGATCGACCTGCGCATTGCGCTGATCGTGAACTGCGAGCCGGTCGAGGGCTCCACCAAGCTGCTGCGCCTGACGCTGGACGTGGGCGAAGGCCGTACGCGCAACGTGTTCAGCGGCATTGCCAGCGCTTACAAGCCCGAAGATCTGGTGGGCAAGCACACCGTGATGGTGGCCAACCTGGCGCCGCGCAAGATGAAGTTTGGCGTGAGCGAAGGCATGGTGCTGGCCGCCAGCCATGGCGACGAAAAGGCCAACCCCGGCATCTACGTGCTCAACCCCTGCCCCGGCGCCACGCCCGGCATGCGGGTGCGGTAAGGCGTGCAACGCTCATAGACAAAGCAACCGTCAAGGATGCCGAGGGGTGCTGAGCCCCTCGCCATCCGCCGATAGAGGAAGGGGCGGCATGCTGACTGCCGCCCTGAAGCAAGCTCTCAGTAAAGGTACACCGCGCCCGCGTTGGCGCTGCTTTCGTCCGACTGATTGCCCCCAATGCCAGTCGATCCACTGTCTTCGGTGGATGCCCCCACGGCCAGCGTAGTGCCGTCACCCGATATCGCCACACGTCCACCAAACCGGTCCCCAGCGCCCGTATTGGGTGCCTTCAGGTAGGCCTGTTGCGCCCAGGTGCCTGCGCTGCGGCGGAACACCAGCACAGCGCCCGCATCCGCAGCGGCGGTGTTGGCCTGGTCACCATTGAATCCGCGCGCATTGCTGTCGTCGCGGTACGACGGCACCACCAGCGTGTTGCCATCGCTCGACATCGCCAGGTTGTTGCCAAACCGGTGGGGGGTGCGGGTGTTGGAGGCTTTCAAGTACGCCTGTGACTGCCAGACGCCACCTGCGCGAATAAACACAAACACCGCGCCAGAGTTGAGTGCAAGGGTGTTGCTCGGTGGCGGCACCACGAAGGTGCCTGTGTAGTTGCTGCTGTCTCCGTCCATGCCAACCGCCAGCGTGTTGCCGTCGCCTGACAGGATGACCGAGACGCCGAAGCGGTCCTGCGCCTTGGGATTCGGAGCCTTCAGATAGGCCTGCTGCGACCATGCCACCGCATTGCGCTGGAACACGTAAGCCGCACCCGCATTGGCCAGGGTGTCGTCCGCAGGATCACTCGCCAAGGCGCTGCGCTCAAAGAACGCGCCCACCGCCAGGGTGTCGCCTGCGCCAGACAGGCTGAGGTAGATGCCGAAGAAATCTCCCGCGCCTGCGTTGGAGGCCTTGAGGTAACTTTGCTGCGCCCAGCTGGTGCCCGTGCGGGCAAAGACATAGGCAGCCCCGGACGCAGCATAAGCTCCATTGCCGTGTGTTCCAGTCAGGTCACCATCCTCGTTATAGGCCCCCACCGCCAGGGTGTTGCCGTCGTTCGAGAGGGCTACGAATGAACCGAAAAGATCGTCGGCATCCGCGTTGTTCGCCTTGATGAATGCCTGCTGCGACCAGGCTGCACCTGTGCGGGCATAAGGGGTATCTATTTAGCTCCAGTGACGTCAAAATAACTGGATGGAAACCCAGATGCTAACGCCAACTCCTGGACAGGACTACCCTCGCACCTGGAACGAATTTCTTGACTGGTTTGCCACCGAAGAGGCCTGCCAGGCGTTCCTGGAGAAGCTTCGCTGGCCCCAAGGCTTCGTCTGCCCGCGTTGCGGCAACGCTGGTGATGTGTACCGCGCCAGCCGCACCCGCCTGATGTGCCGCTCATGCCAGTACCAAGGCACAGTGACATCTGGAACCATCTTTGACAAGACGCGCACACCGCTGCGTGTCTGGCTGGCTGCAGCTTGGTACCTGACCAATCAGAAGCAAGGCGTGAGCGCCCTGGGGCTGCAGCGCGTATTGGGTTTGGGGAGCTACCAGACCGCCTGGACCATGCTGCACCGGTTTCGACGTGCCATGGTCCGCCCGGGCCGGGACAAGCTCAAGGGGCTTGTGGAGGTGGATGAAACGTACCTGTCCATCACGGATCGCAAAAATCCCGCTACCCCTGCAGGGCGCAAGAGCAGAACCACCAAAGTGTTGATGGTCATGGCGGTGGAGATCGTGGAGCCCAAGGGGTTTGGACGCATCCGGTTACGCCGCATTGACCGAGACGCCGCCACCCACGTAATCCCCTTTGTGCAGGAGGTGGTCGAGCCCGGAGCCCAGGTACGCACTGATGGTTCGGCGGCATACCGCGCTCTGGGAGAACTGGGTTACACCCACCAGCGCACCGTCATGCTCGGCTCAGGCGTACCTGCCCATGTCTCCATGGCGGGAGTGCACCGGGTCGCCTCATTGGTACAGCGCTGGGTGCTCGGAACGCATCATGGCTCTGTACAGCCAGACCACCTGGATGCCTATCTCGATGAATTCGTGTTCCGCTTCAACCGGCGCACATCCAGCTCACGCGGGATGCTGTTTTACCGCTTGCTGCAGCAAGCGGTGGTTACGCCGCCAGTGACGTATGGGGATGTCGTGAGCAAGAACACCGGGGAGAGCCAATCGGATACCATTGCTGGATAAAATCACAGTATCAATGGGGCTACTGGAGCTAAATAGATACCCCTTGCGGGCATACACATAGACGGCACCTGAGTTGCTGACCAGGTTATTGGTGGTCGGCATCGTCGCAAACGTGCCCTTCTGGTCGCCGCTCTCGCCATCCGCGCCAATGGCCAGCGTGTTGCCGTCGGCAGACAGCGCCATTGCATTGCCAAAATAATCGTTGGCCTCGCCGTTGGGGGCGGCAATGCGCGCCTGCTGCGACCACGTGGCGCCGCTCTTCGTGAATACGTATACCGCCCCGGTGTTGCCACCCTCTCCAAACGCCCCCACGGCCAGGGTGGTGCCGTTGCTGGACAAGGCCACGCGGTTGCCAAACCGGCCTTCGACGGTGGTAGTCGATCCCTTGAAGTAGCCAATGGCACGCACCATGTCTGCCGCCATCGAGGTCGATGGGGCACTGCACCCGCCAGCGTTGCAGGCTTGCACGGTGTACGTCGCATTCACCCGAAGGTGCAGCAGCACCGGAACTGCGTAGGTCAGCCCGGTGGCCGCGGTCGACCCGATTTGCGCGGGTGCCAGCGGGCCCGCGCCGTCCGGGTCTTCGTACACCGTGTAGCGGGTTGCGCCGGGCGTCGAGGTCCACGAAAAGACCAGTGCCTTCGTCCCATAGGCAATCCCCAGGCCACCCGGCGTGGGGGGAGCCGGTGGAGGGGGGGGAGCAGGAGGCGGAGGCGATGAGACGGTGCTGCAACGCACTCTCACTTGGGTCACGGGCGCCACGACAACCCCGGTGCCAGCCTCTACCGTGCAAACTTGATTCGCAGGCTGTACATGCACCGTCACGGCGTAAGAGCTGCCATGGGTCAGCGGTGAGGCAAACCCGAAAACGCCATTGGTGGCCACCAACAGATCCGCAGCGCCGTTGAGCCGCAACGTCACCACGCCCAGCAGGCCCGTGATCGATCCACCGACGGTGTAGGTATTGGTGGTGCATGTCACCAAGATGTTGGTAACCGGGCCTGCCACCACACCCGAACCGTTTTCCACAACACAGGTCTGCCCGGCGGGCTGGGTACGCACAACAATGTTGTAGGCCTGGCCCTGCAAAAGGTTGGTGGCATAGCTGCCGTTCGCCGTGATGGTCAGCTCCGCCTCCGTGCCATTGGCCAGGACGAGCGTGCCCACCAGCCCCGTCACAGTGCCGCCCACAGCATGTTGCGCCACGGGCGGGGGCGGTGGGGGCGCAGCAGGGTCTTCGCCACCGCCGCAGGCCATCAAGACTCCGCTCGCAATCAGAAGAAGCAGCCTTGCAGCCCCACCAAGCCTCGCCCACAGTGCTTCAGCGCTGGCGGAAAAAGTTCGGTACATCAAGGGTTCTCCGGGCATGTGAACGGGGTGGGCACTTCACCCATTCAGGAGGCGCGGGCGAGCCCGACGCCCCTCGTGCGGGCGCAGGCGGGGTGGCACGAACTCTATGGTGGGTGGACGCGCAAACACACCCCACTGAAGCAGGGTTGACGGGTGAAATGGAGTCGCGCAGGGGCGTTCGGCGGGAGCTCAGGCCGCTGAGGACTCGGTCACGATCGGAGACAGGCGGCCGTCGCGCTGGCGGCCCCGTCCCTCAATGCCCCACGTAGCGCCCTGGCCGGTGGCTGATCCACAAGAACCCGCTCATCACCAGCACGGCCAGCACCGAATACGCCACACGCTCGACCGGCACCACGAACAGCGCCAGCAGCACCACGGAGCCGTCGATCATCATCTGCACCTTGCCCGCCCGCATGCCATAGCGGCTTTGCAGGTACAGCGACACCACCGTGGCACCGCCCAGGCTGGAGCGGTGGCGCGCCAGAAACAAACAGCCCGTGCCCAGCAGCAGCCCGCCCAGCAGCGAGGCGAACAGCGGGTTCAGGTAGTCCACATGCATCACGTGCGGAAACAGCTCGGTCAGCAGCGACAGCAGGCCCACGCAGACAAAGGTCTTGATGGTGAACTCGTGGCCCATGCGCGTCCAGGCAAACCAGTAGAACGGCAGGTTGACCACAAAAAACAGCTTGCCGAACGAAATGCCCGTGACGTAGTGCAGCAAAAACGCCACGCCCGCGGTGCCGCCCACCAGCAGGCCCGCCTGGTTGAAAAGCATGAGCGCCATGGCCACAAACAAGGTGCCCGCGAACAGGGCCTGCGCGTCTTCGAACAGGCCGTGGCGCAGCGATGGCGGGGGGGACATTTCGGGCGTCGGCATGGCAGGAGGGTGAAGGGTGTCGGGCATGGGAGCAGGTGGGGATGCAGTGCACCACAACTAGCAAGCAACGCGCCAGTGCGCAGGGGCTGCTTTCCCTTGCCAGCCTTGGCAGATTTCAAGCATTTTTGTCATGCATCGCTTATACAGCAATCGTCAATAGCTATCAAATTAGGAGCAAATTCGGTACAACACCGACATGGAGCTGAAGCTATCGAAGTTGCGGAGGCTCTGTTTGTGGCCCTGTTGTGGCGCTATTGCAGCGCCGGTGTGACGCCATCGGGCGGTTGGGACCGCCATCGGTTGCACTTCAAGAAGCGCTCACTACACTGGTTGCCTCCATGCCGTTTTCGCCCGCCTTTCGCCCCCGCCTGATCGACGCCCTGCGCGGCTACACCAAGAGCCGCTGGCTCGCCGACGTGGGTGCGGGGGTCACGGTGGGCATTGTGGCGCTGCCGCTGGCCATGGCGTTTGCGATTGCCAGTGGCCTCAAGCCCGAGGCGGGGCTGTGGACGGCCATCATTGCGGGCTTCCTCATCTCGGCCCTGGGGGGCGCCAACACGCAGATTGGTGGGCCGGCGGGCGCGTTCATCGTGATCGTCTACGGCATTGTGGAGCGCTATGGCGTGGCCAACCTGCTGATCTCTACCGCCTGCGCGGGCGTGATTCTGGTGCTGCTGGGGTTGTTTCGCCTGGGCACGCTGGTGCGGTTTGTGCCGGTCAGCATCGTGATCGGCTTTACCAACGGCATTGCGGTGCTGATTGCGCTGTCACAGGTGAAAGACTGGCTGGGCTTGTCGATTGACCGCATGCCGGGCAACTTCTTCTCGCAGGTGAGCACGCTGGCGCAGCACATCGGCACCTTCAACCCCTATGCGTTCGGGCTGGGGCTGGCGTGTGTGGCGCTGCTGTTCCTCTGGCCACGGCTGTTCCTCAAGGGCTCGCCGGTGATCCGGCTCATGGAGGGGCACACGGTGCGCCGGTTTTCCCGCGTGCCCGCACCCGTGGTGGCGCTGGTGGTGCTGAGCCTGCTGGCCTGGGGGCTTAGGTTTCCGGTGGAGACCATCGGCTCGCGCTTTGGAGGCATTCCGCAGGCGCTGCCGGTGTTTGCGCTGCCCGATTTTTCGTGGGAGACGGTGCGGCTGCTGGTCACCCCCACACTCACCATCGCGTTGCTGGGTGCCATCGAGTCGCTGCTGTGCGCCCGCGTGGCCGACCAGCTGGCCACCGACCCGCACCACAAAAAACACGACCCCAACCAGGAGCTGATGGCCCAGGGCGCGGCCAACATGATCGTGCCGTTTTTTGGCGGCATGCCGGCCACCGGCACCATTGCGCGCACGGTGACCAATATCCGCGCGGGCGCCACCTCGCCGGTGGCGGGCATGGTGCATGCACTCACGCTGCTGGCGATCGTGCTGGTGGCTGCGCCGCTGGCGCTGCACATTCCGCTGGCGGTGCTGGCGGGCATCTTGCTGTTTGTGGCCTGGAACATGGGCGAGTGGCACGAGTTTGTGCGGCTCAAGCATTTCAGCAACCACTATCGGCTGCTGATGCTGGGCACGTTTTTCCTCACGGTGGTGTTCGACCTCACGGTGGCGGTGGAGGTGGGCCTGTTCATGGCCTGCGCGCTGTTTGTGCGGCGCATGAGCGGGTTGTTTCGCGCGGTGCGCGAGCCCGAACCCACTCCAACACCGCCGGGCCAGCGCACTGTGGCCCGCTGGCGCCTGCACGGCGCGCTGTTTTTTGGCGCAGCCGCCAAGATCGACCCCATCGTGCAGGCGGTGGAAACCGGCCCGCCCGGCATGGATGTGGTGCTGGACGCCTGCGAGCTGGTGGCGCTGGACACGACCGGGCTGGATGCGCTGGAGCAGATCCTCAAAGCCGTGGCAGCGCGCGGTGGGCGCATGTCGGTGGTGAACCTGCACGAGCAGCCACGCTCGCTGATCGAGCGATCGGGCTTTGCCGACCGGCTGGCCGCCCAGGGCGGCGCCAGCGTGGATGTGTAGTTGTCGGCAGGGCGCGGAGCAACCGTTTACTTGCCGCCCTTGAACTCCGGCGCGTCCAGGTCGGCCCCCGTCTGCGTGCGCAGCACCACGAGGTCAGCCCCATGGACCACCGTGAACACCTTGGCCTGGTTGGGCGCCTCCAGATAGCGCCAGTCCACCCAGGTCTCTTTCTTCAGCTCGTAGGGCGTGGCCTTTGCGGGTTTGCCCAGCAGGCGGCGCACCTCATCCATGCGCATGCCAGGCACGACGCGCGCAAAGGTCTCGGGCGTGAGCACCTGGCGCAGCGCGATCATGCGGCCATCGGGGCCGATGGTGATCATGTAGTTGACCTGGCCTGCGGGCTGGCGGTTGTATTCGAAGGTGCGGGCACCGCCCGGTTCTTCCCACACGTTCTCGGGGGCGCCAAAGCGGTCGCGCACGTCGGCTTCGGTCGATACGCCCTCTTTCAGCTCGCTGATGCGCTGGGGGTCGCAGGCGGTAAGAGCGATCAGGGAAAAAGCGGCAGCTGCCAGGGCAGCGGCGCGATATATCAAGCGCATAAATTCGTCCCGGTAAAATCTTGGACCTTTGGTGCGTCACTGTGCCTGATGCGTTCCAAGAAAGAGATTCACAGTCCATGTCTATTTTCCGCCGCCCCGATTACCAATCAGACGCCACCCAGTTCATCAACCAGCTCAAGGCCAGCCGCCCCGAACTGGAAAGCCAGCAGCTGGCAGGCCGTGCCCTGCTGTGGGACAAGAAGGTGGACCGCAGCATCTGGACCGAGTACCGCGAAGGCCAGGTGGAGCAAAAGCCGTACGTCTACCAGACCAACGCAGATTAAGCATAAAAATGGCCTCTAGCGCTTATCCAACAAGCGCTATAAGCTCATTTTTTTATAGCAAATCATGACCACAGCGAACGAAGCCGACGTGGCCGATTCGCCGGATCTGTCCGCGCTGGACGCCGCGGGCATGCCCGTGGTGGTCGACCAGGTGGCGCTGGCACGCCTGTACGGCGAGCCGCTGTTTGCGCTGCCGCAAGACCTGTACATCCCGCCCGATGCGCTCGAAGTCTTCCTGGAAGCCTTCGAAGGCCCGCTCGATTTGCTGCTGTACCTGATCCGCAAGCAGAACTTCAACATCCTCGACATCCCCATGGTGGGGGTTACCAAGCAGTACCTGGCGTATGTGGACGAGATCCGCAGCCGCAACCTGGAGCTGGCAGCCGAGTACCTGCTGATGGCGGCGATGCTCATCGAGATCAAGTCGCGCATGCTGCTGCCGCCCAAGAAGCAGGAAGGCGGCGAGGAGCCCGAAGACCCCCGCGCCGAGCTGGTGCGCCGCCTGCTCGAATACGAGCAAATGAAGATGGCGGCCATGCGCCTGTCGCACATGCCGCAGTACGGCCGCGACTTCCTGAAGGCCCAGGTCTACATCGAACAAAGCCTGCAGCCGCGCTTTCCGGACGTGCACGTGGTGGAGCTGCAGGACGCCTGGCGCGACATCCTCAAACGCGCCAAGCTTGTGCAGCACCACAAGATCACGCGCGAGGAACTCTCGGTGCGCGAATACATGAGCATGGTGCTCAAAACGCTGCAGGGCCGCCGCTTTGTGGAGTTTGAAGAACTCTTCGAGCCCGAAAAAGGCAGCACTGTGCTGGTGGTGACCTTCATTGCGCTGCTGGAGCTGGCCAAAGAGACGCTGATCGAGATCACGCAGGCCGAGGCTTTTGCCCCCATTTACGTGCGCCTCGCTTACACGCCGGTCTAGGCTGGCTCCCCTGTTCACCGCCCTGGCCGGTGGCCGTGGCGTTACCCCTTTCTTCACCCGCAAGCCATGGCATCCCACGACTTCGACGTTCTCATCGTAGGCAGCGGCCTCGCTGGCCTCTCGGCTGCCTTGCACCTGGCGCCCACCCACCGCGTGGCCGTCATCACCAAGCGCACGCTGCAGGATGGATCGAGCGGCTGGGCCCAGGGCGGCATTGCCGCCGTGCTGGCTGACGACGACAGCTTTGCCGCCCACATTGAAGACACGCTGGTCGCCGGCGCAGGCCTGTGCGACCTGGCCACCACGCGCTTTGTGGTGGAGAACGCCCCCGCCTCGATTGCCTGGCTGCGCAAGCTGGGTGTGCCCTTCACGCTCGAAGGCGACCAGCTGCACCTGACGCGCGAAGGCGGCCACAGCGCGCGCCGCATTGCCCACGTGACCGACGCCACCGGCGCGGCCGTGCAGCGCACGCTGATCGACGTGGTGCGCGCCACGCCCGGCATCACGCTGTTTGAGCAGCACACGCTGGTGGACCTGATCACCACGCGCAAGCTGGGCTTGCCGGGTCACCGCTGCCTGGGCCTGTATGCGCTGGACAGCGACACCGACGAGGTCGTGACCTTCCGCGCGCCACAAACCATCCTGGCCACGGGCGGCGCAGGCAAGGTGTACCTGTACACCACCAACCCCGACACCGCCACGGGCGACGGCATTGCCGCCGCCTGGCGCGCGGGCTGCCGCGTGGCGAACATGGAGTTCATCCAGTTCCACCCCACGGGCCTGTACCACCCGCACGAAAAGTCCTTCCTCATCAGCGAGGCCGTGCGCGGCGAGGGCGGGCAACTCAAGCTGCCCCCCTCGGCCGGCGGCACGCGCTTCATGCTCGACCACGACCCGCGCGCCGAGCTGGCCCCGCGCGACGTGGTGGCCCGCGCCATCGACTTCGAGATGAAGAAACACGGCCTCGATTGCGTACACCTCGATATCTCGCACCAGAGCCCCGCGTTTCTGCAAGAGCACTTCCCCAACATCCTCGCGCACTGCGCGTCGCTGGGCATCGACATCACCAAGGAGCCCATCCCCGTGGTGCCTACGGCCCACTTCACCTGCGGCGGCGTGCTGACCGACCTGGCGGGCCGCACCGACCTGCCCGGCCTGTTTGCCGTGGGCGAGGTGGCCTGCACCGGCCTGCACGGCGCCAACCGCCTGGCCAGCAACTCGCTGCTCGAATGCATGGTGTTCGCCCGCGCCGCCGCGCAGGCCATCGCAGCGGCCCCGACCACAGAACTGCCCACCGTGCCCGCCTGGGACGACAGCCGCGTGACCGATGCGGATGAATCCGTCGTCATCTCCCACAACTGGGACGAGCTGCGCCGCTTCATGTGGGACTACGTGGGCATCGTGCGCACGAACAAGCGCCTGGAACGTGCCGCCCACCGCATTGCCATGCTGCAGGGCGAGATTCAGGAGTTCTACGCCCATTTCCACGTGACGCGCGACCTGCTGGAGCTGCGCAACCTGGTGCAGGTGGCCGACCTGATCGTGAAAAGCGCCCAGCTGCGCCGCGAAAGCCGGGGCCTGCATTTCAGCCGCGACTACCCCGAGGTGGCCGCGCCTGCGGCCCCCACCATCCTTGTTCCGCCGGTGGCCCGATGACCTACAGCGTCAAAGAAATTTTCTACACCCTGCAAGGCGAAGGCGGCCAGGCGGGCACACCCGCGGTGTTCTGCCGCTTTGCGGGCTGCAACCTGTGGACTGGCCGCGAGCAGGACCGCGCCCAGGCCATCTGCCAGTTCTGCGACACCGACTTTGTGGGCACCGACGGCACGCTGGGCGGCAAGTTCGAAACGGCCACGGCACTGGCGGAATTGATCGCCGCCCAATGGCCTGCAGGCGCGGGCCACCGGCTGGTGGTGCTGACCGGTGGCGAGCCCCTCCTGCAGGTCGATACGGCGCTCATCGACGCACTGCACGCGCAGCAATTCCGCATCGCGGTTGAAAGCAACGGCACCGTGGCCGCGCCCGAGGGCATCGACTGGCTGTGCATCAGCCCCAAGGCGGGAGCCCCCTGGGTGCAGCGCAGCGGGCAGGAACTGAAGCTCGTGTGGCCCCAGCCCGGCTTTGACCTGCAGGCGCTGGAGCAGGACACGCAGTTCACCCACCGCTTTCTGCAGCCCATGGACGGCCTGCTGCAGCGACAGAACACTGCCGCTTGCATTGACGCCTGCCTGGCCCACCCCGCATGGCGCCTGAGCCTGCAAACCCACAAGCTCACCGGCATCCGTTGAGCGGTTTTCTTTTTGGTTCCCGTATGTTGTTCACTATCTCCCAGCGGTTCTTCTTCGACGCCGCCCACACCCTGCGCCGCGAGATCGAGGCCGAAGGCAGCCGCCGCGTGCACGGCCACACCTACCACGCCGAAGTCTTCCTGACCGGCCCACGCGACCCCGCCACCGGCATGGTGTTGGACCTGGGCCTGCTGCGCCGGGGCCTGGAGGTGGTGCGCGAGCAACTGGACCACCACATGCTGGACGACGTGCCCGGCCTGGGCACCCCCACGCTGGAGAACCTGTGCGTTTTCATCGCCCAGGCGCTGCCCGCCGACCTGCGCGCCAGCGTGAGCCGCGTGCGCGTGTGGCGCGAAGCGCTGGGCGACAGCTGCGCGCTGGACTTTCCACAGCCCTGACCGGCAACGGCCCTGCCACCGGCAGGTCACCCCCCAAAAGTTCACAGACTTCACCCAAGGAAGCCCGATGTTCCGCACCCTGCTCAAATCCAAGATCCACCGCGTGGCCGTGACCCAGTGCGAGCTGCACTACGAAGGCTCGTGCGCCATCGACGAAGACCTGCTGGACGCCGCCAACATCGCAGAGAACGAGCAGATCCACATCTGGAACATCAACAACGGCGAGCGCTTCGTCACCTACGCCATCAAGGGCCAGCGCGGCAGCGGGATGATCTCGGTGAACGGCTCGGCCGCACGCCGCGCATCCGCAGGCGACCTCATCATCATTGCGGCCTTCGCCCAGGTGCATGAAGACCAGGTGGCCATGCACCAGCCTCAGTTGGTCTTCGTGGACGAGCACAACCGCCAGACCGAGCTGCGCCACGCCGTACCCACCCAGGGCGTCTGACCATGCAGCCCACGCACGACGGACTCGTGGCCCGCAGCCTCGCCAGCGTCTGGCACCCCTGCACCCAGATGAAGCGGCACGAAACCCAGCCGCCCGTGGCCATTGCGCGCGCCCAGGGCCCGTGGCTCTACGGCACCGATGGGAAGCGCTACCTGGACGGCATCAGCTCCTGGTGGGTCAACCTGTTCGGCCACAGCCACCCACACATCCAAGCCGCGCTGGTGGACCAGCTGGGCCAGCTCGACCACGTGATGCTGGCGGGCTTCACCCATGCGCCGGTGGTGGAGCTGTCCGAGCGCCTGGCCACCCTCACTGGCCTGGGCCATGCGTTCTACGGCAGCGACGGCGCCGCTGCCACCGAGATTGCGCTCAAGATGAGCGCGCACTACTGGCGCAACACCGGGCGCCCCGCCAAGAGCCGCTTCGTAGGCCTGGCCGGTGGCTACCACGGCGAAACCGTGGGCGCGCTGGCCGTGACCGACATCGCGATCTTCCGCGAGGCCTATGCCCCGCTGGTGCGTTTGGCTGATACCGTGCCCAGCCCCGATGCGCGCAATGCAGCCCCTGGCGAAACCGCGCAAGACGTGGCCCGGCGCGCCGCCGCCGCGCTGGAGACCTGGCTGCAGGAGCACCACACCACCACCGCCGCATTCATTGTTGAACCGCTGGTGCAATGTGCTGCGGGCATGGCCATGCACGACCCCGAGTACCTGCGCCTGGCGCGCGCGCTGTGCAGCCGCTATGACGTGCACCTGGTGGTGGACGAGATCGCCGTGGGCTTTGGACGCACGGGCACCATGTTCGCGCACCAGCAGGCGGGCATCCGGCCGGATTTCATATGCCTGTCCAAAGGCCTGACGGGCGGCACGCTGCCGCTGTCGGCCGTGCTGACCACGGATGTGGTGTACGCGGCGTTCTACGACGACGATGTGGCACGCGGCTTTCTGCATTCGCACTCGTACACCGGCAACCCCCTGGCCTGCCGCGCGGCGCTGGCCACGCTGGAGTTGTTTGAACAGCTGGATGCGCTGAATGCCAACAAGGCACTGGCGCAACGCATCGATGCGGCGTGCGCACCCTTGGCACAGCATCCACGTGTGCGCCATGCGCGCAGCCTCGGAATGATCTGGGCCTGGGATGTGGACACCACGCTGCCCGACTTTTCCCGCCGCTACCACCAGCACGCCATGGCGCGGGGGCTGGTGCTGCGGCCCATCGGCAAGACGCTGTATGCCATGCCGCCCTACGTGCTCGACGACCAAGCCGTGCAATGCCTGGCCAGCGGCGCGCTCGCTGCGCTGAACGCCACGCTGCAAGAGGAGAATTGATGATTGGATGTTTTGTCACCGGCACCGACACCGGCGTCGGCAAGACGCTAGTGTCCACCGGCCTGTTGCACGCCCTGGCGCCGCACCACCGCCGTGTGGTCGGCATGAAGCCCGTGGCGGCCGGTGTGGTGCCCTGGGGCGAGGACTGGGCCAGCGAGGACGCGATCGCGCTGCGCTCGGCCTCCACCCTGGCCGTCGCACCCGAGCTGGACAACCCCGTGCTGCTGCTCGACCCGTTGTCGCCCCACATTGCGGCCGAACGTGCCGGGGTGCAGATTGATATCGCGGCCATCGTGCGCAGCTACCAGGCGCTGGCCGCCCAGGCGGATGCCGTGGTGGTGGAGGGCGCGGGCGGTTTTCATGTGCCACTGACCGACACCCAGACCGGTGCCGACCTGGCCCAGGCCCTGGCCCTGCCCGTGGTGCTGGTGGTGGGTTTACGGCTGGGCTGCCTCAGCCATGCTCTGCTGACGGCAGAGGCCATCCGTGCGCGTGGCCTCGTGCTGGTGGGTTGGGTGGCCAACCGTGTGGACCCCGAGATGGAGGCCGCTGACGAGAACATCGCCTACCTGCGTGCGCGCCTGGGCGTGCCGCTGCTGGCCGAGGTGCCGTACCAGGACCTTCCCGATGCGCGCAGCCTGGTGTTTGAACTGCCCGGGGAATGGCTATGACGCAGGAATCCCACCCCACCTCCTGGCTCGACGAGATCCCGGGACGCCTGGCCGACATCGAGCGCGCCCACCTGCTGCGCCGCCGCCGCGTGGTGCAACCCGCGGGCGGTGCCCACCTGCTGGTGGACGGCCAGCCCATGCTGGCCTTTTGCAGCAACGACTACCTGGGCCTGGCAGGCCACCCCGCGCTGGCCGAGGCCGCTCGCGACGCCACGCACACCTTTGGCGTGGGCTCGGGCGGATCACCCCTGGTCAGCGGGCACAGCGCCGCCAACGATGCGCTGGAGCGCGACCTGGCCGCCTTTGTGCAGCTGCCCCGTGCACTGTACTTCTACGCGGGCTACGCCACCAACGCCGGCATCATCCCCGCGCTGGTGGGCAGTGGCGATGCGCTGTTCTCCGACGCGCTCAACCACGCCTGCCTGATCGATGGCGCGCGCCTGTCGCGCGCCACCATCCACCGCTACGCCCACGCCGACCTGGCCGCGCTGGAGACTGCTCTGGCCGCCAGCCCTGCACGGCGCAAGCTAGTGGTCAGCGACGCAGTGTTCAGCATGGATGGCGACCTGATCGACATCCCCGCCCTGCTGGCGCTGTGCGAGCGCTACGACGCGCTGCTGCTGCTGGACGACGCCCATGGTTTTGGCGTGCTCGGCCCCCAAGGGCGCGGTAGCCTGGCGCAAGCGGGCCTGACGGGCACCACCGCCTCGCGCCGCGTGCTCTACATGGCCACGCTGGGCAAGGCGGCGGGCGTGGCGGGCGCCTTTGTGGCGGGTGATGCTGCACTCATTGAATGGCTGCTGCAGAAGACCCGCACCTACATCTTTGCCACGGCCGCACCACCCCTGCTGGCAAGCGCATTGCGCAAAAGCCTGGAGCTGATCGCAACTGCGGACGACCTGCGAGAGGGGCTTTGCAAGCGCATTGCGCAACTGCGCGAAGGCCTGGCCGCGCTGCCCCCGGAACTGGGCTGGCACCTGCTGCCATCCCACACGGCGGTGCAGGCGCTCGTCATCGGCAGCAACGAAGCGGCCCTGGCCGCGATGGAAAGCCTGCGCCAGCGGGGCCTGTGGGTGCCCGCCATCCGCCCGCCCACGGTGCCCGTGGGTACGGCCCGGTTGCGCGTTGCGCTATCGGCCGCGCACACGGCGGCGGATGTGGATGCGTTGCTGGCAGCGCTGACGGCACATGCCGCCGACTGCGTGGTGGCTCTTCACCAAAAAACCGCAGACACCAGCGTGGCGCCTGCGGCAGTTGTCGCCTGAACATCGACCTGCGACTCAGCCGCCCCCTGGAACCAGCGGACCGGCTGGTCACAGTCAGGTGCTTTCTTTCACGATGCGGCCATTGAGCGGCTGCACTGGGCGCGCGTTGGCGTTATAGAGCTGGCGGAACGCCTTGATCTGCTGGGCACCCAGTTTCACGGGTTCCTTGAGCACCATCCACTGCACGCCTTCGGAACAGGGCGGCGTGGTCAACGACCCTGCAAAGCTGTAGTAACCCTTCTTGGCGGGCAACAGGGTGCTGGCGTCCAGCGTGAGCCCGTCCACCGTCACCTGCTCACCCACACGCGGCAGGTGCGCAAAGATGGGGGCCCAGGCCGCATTCGTCTTGCCCGGCTGGATCAGCACCGCCACCACGCCCAGTCCGCCGTCCGCAGCCTTGTGCACAAAGTGGGCCACCATGGCCGCGTGCTTACCGCCAATGGCCTCCTCGCTGGGGGTGTGGAAGTGGAACTGCAGCAGCTCCATCGCCTTGCCGTCCACCACCAGCTTGCTGCCCGCAGGCATGTTCACCTGCACCGTGTGCCCGTTGTTGACCAGCGTGGGGGCACTTGCCGTGTACTGGAAATCCAGCGCAGGCAGCGCCTCTTTCACGGTATTGCGAATGTCGATGGGGCTTTGCGCCGCACCACGTGCACAGGCCTCAAAACCAGGCTCCAGCGCGCCCCAGTGGGCGGCGCCGTGTTTGCCCTTGTATTCCCAGTGCGGGTGGGCGCCCTCGGCGCTGGCCCAGGTGGCGGCGCACAGCAGGAGGGCAAACAATGTGGTTTTTTGGATCAAGAAGGGGGGTGTCATGGCTCTTAAGGAACAACAAGTTGATGAAAAACAAGCTGCTGCAAGCAGCCGCGTGATAGTCAGCAGCCTTGCTTAACGGCGGCTTAAACTGCTGGGTGCCACTGACGGCCCAAGGGTTGCTGGCTTTAGACCCTGTTCAGAATCTTTTCGGGGATCGCATTGGAGTGCCATCGTGATGGACGTGGATGCTTCGGAGGCGCCGCATGGGCTCATGCTCATGCAAGCAGCCGGGGCGCCAAACACTTCCAAGTTCGTCGGCCCGATTTCGCTCCAACCCTTCGGGAACGGGCCTTGTGCGACCCTGAAAAGATCTTGAACAGGTTCTTAGAACCTGTCTACCATGGCTTTGAAGTGAATTCACTCGACCGAACCGGACCCACTCCATGCCCCACCTGACCATTGAATACTCGGCCAACCTGCCCCACTACCCAGAGGCCGAAACGCTGACGGCCCTGAATGCCACCCTGTGCGCCCACCCCCAGGTGCAGGACGAGGCGGACCTGAAGACCCGCTTCATCGTGGCCGACAGCTTCGAGATCGGCATCGCGCCCGCCAACCGCGCTTTTGTGCATGCCCAACTGCGCCTGCTCGCGGGCCGCACGCCCGAGGCCAAGAAAGAGCTGTCCGACCGCATCGCCGCCGTGCTGCGCGAACGCACGCCCAAGCCCCAGGGCGTGATGGTGCAGCTGAGCGTGGAGATCGTCGATATGGACCGGGGCTCGTACGCCAAGGAGCGGCTCTGAACCAGCAGCGGCAATTTTTGAATAAATTTAGCCCTATCGCTTATCCATAGTCATTGATAGCTATTATTTCGATAGCAAAACTCTGTACCCCTAAAGCCCGGCGGGTGCCCTGATGCATCAGCCTGGGTCTTCTGCCACCAACTCCGCAGCCAACCAGCCGCGCAGGCTGTTGATGAACGCCCAGCCCTGCACGCGGGGCAGGTCCTGCAGCTGCACCACGGCTTCTGCCACACGCCCCTCGCGCAGCGCCACCGCGCGGCCCACGCCAGGCAGCAGGCCACAGGCCAGCGGCGGCGTGACCCAGCGGCCATCGAGCAGCAGGGCGATATTGCCGAAGGTACTTTCGGTGATCTCACCCGCCTCGTTCCACAACACCGTGTCGAACATCCCGGCTGCCGTGGGCGCAAAGGCCGCGTAGTGCGCGCGGCGCGTGGTCTTGTGGCGCACGAATTCGCCATGGGCCTCCGGTAGCGGGCTGCGCGCCAGCTGCAGGCGCACGGGCTCGGGCGTGGGGGCCAGTGCAAAGGCCTCGGCCCGGGGCTCGCCAGTGGCATTGAGCAGCAAACGCACACGCCAAGGGCCCGTGCCGTGCCCTGAGGCCAGCATCCTCAGGCACTGCCCAACCTTCTCCCCATCGAAGGGGTAGCCAAAATGCACCGCCGCTGCCTGCAGGCGCGCCAGGTGTTCGGGCAGATGCCGCCACTGGCCGTCCACCAGCGCCAGGGTTTCGAGCAGGTCAAAAGGCTGGCTCGCACGCTCCACGAAGGCGCGCTTGTGGCGCCACTCGTTCCATTCGGCGTCCGCTTGCGCGCCCGAGGTGATGCCACTGCCAATGCCGCAGGTGGCCTGGGTGTGGCCGCCGTCGGTGCGCAGCACCACGGTGCGAATGGGTACGTTGAAGGTGGCCGCCACGCGGTGCTGCCCATCCGCCCCGGCGGCACCCAGAGGCCGCACCACGCCCACGGCGCCGCAGTACACGCCGCGCGGTGCGGGCTCCACCGCATGGATCATCTGCATGGCGCGCACCTTGGGCGCACCGGTGATGGAGCCGCAGGGAAACAGCGCAGCAAACACGTCGGTCAGCGTGGTACCGGGCCGCGTGCGGGCCGTCACGTCCGACGTCATCTGCCACACGGTGGGCAGGGCTTCGGTGGCAAACAGCGCGGGCACACGCACGCTGTGCGGCAGCGCGATGCGGGATATGTCGTTGCGCAGCAGGTCCACGATCATCACGTTCTCAGCCCGCTCCTTGGGCGACGAGCGCAGGTGCTCAGCGTTGGCAACATCCTGCGCAGGCGTGGCGCCACGTGGCGCGGTGCCTTTCATGGGGCGCGCCAGGATGGCTCCACCCGCCGGGTCACCATGGGCTCCGCTTTCCCAGTCAAAGAACAATTCGGGCGACACCGAAAGCACCTGTTCGTTGCCGGTGTCGATGAACGCGGCATAGCCGCTGGGCTGTGAGCGCTGCAAGGCCTGGAACAAGGCCTGCGCGCTGCCCTGCAGCAACTGGCCCGACAGCGGCGCGGTGTAGTTGACCTGGTACAGCTCGCCATCGCCGATGGCCTGGTGAATGCGGTTCAGGGCTGCATCGAACTCCGCGCGCGAGGGGCCCGAGGTCCACTCCACATGGGCCCCATCGGCCGAATCTGCAGCGGCTTCCCCGGGCCACGGCAGCGCTTCGTCATGGACGGCAAACCAGGCCAGCGGCCCCTGGGCGGCATGCACCTGCAAGGCTGCATCGAAGGCCGGAGCCGCCTCGTAGCGCACGTAGCCCACGCACCATGCGCCTGCCTGCGCGGCAGCAAACACGGCATCGAGAACGGGGCGCACCTCGGCCAGGTCACGGGCCGACAGCACGGCGCGGGGCGCGCGGAAGGCATGGCGAAGGCGGGGCGCTGACGGGACCAGCGCGGCACTGAAGTCGATGCAGGAATTCATGGAAATGGCAGGCGCGGCAGCAGCACCTTGAAGGAAACGGGCGCCTGCGGCAAACAAGGGCAGCCGCCTATCGTAAACGCCGCAGGGCACGGACTCTGCGGAGGGTGGGCAGCGCGGTCCTGTTGCAAGTGCAAGCAAAAAATCCATCAAATGCGAATAATTCTTGTTTATAATTTTTGCCATACGGTGCATTGCCATGCGCCCCAAGCAGCCAGCCGTCGCCAGCCAGCCTCCTGCCCCCTCAAGGAACCACTGTGCTGCCACCGACCGTGCCAGGCTCTCTGCCTTCTTCTTCGATGGACGCCGCTCGCGCGGCCCCCCTTCACCCCCTCGCGGCCGCCACACGCCTGGCGCTCGCCAGTCTGGTCACGGCCGGCATCATGGCCCCGGCAGGCGCTCAGACCGCATCTCCGGACGCCGCCGACCGCCCCCGTGCCCTGCCCGAGGTCCAGGTCACGGCAGACGGCGATGCAGGGCTGCCCGCCACCATCGGCAACGGGCACACAGCGCGCGGTGGCCGGCTGGGGCTGCTGGGCAACACCGACACCCTGAACGCACCGCTCAGCGCCACCAGCTACACGTCGCAGATGGTGCAGGACCAACAGGCCGTCACCATTGCCGACATCGTGAAGAACGATTCGTCGGTCCGGCTCTCGGGCCACTCCGGCGACCAGCTGGACTCGTTCTTCATCCGAGGCTTCCCGGTGGGTGACCAGAACTCGGGCGAAATCGCCTTTGACGGCGTCTATGGCATCGCCCCCAACTACCGCGTGCTGGCCGACTACGCGGAGCGCATCGAGCTGGTCAAAGGGCCCGCAGCGCTGCTGTTTGGCATGTCCCCGGCCAGCAGCGTGGGCGGCACCATCAACATCGTGCCCAAGCGTGCCACCAGCGCCCCGCTCACACGCATCTCCGCCGACGTTGGCCCCTCCGCACAGGGGGGTGGCCAGATCGACCTGAGCCGCCGGTTTGGCCCCGAACGCCAGTGGGGCGTGCGCATCAACGGCAGCCACCACCAGGGCGACACGCTGCTGGACAACCAGTCGCGCAAGGCGGACGTGGGAGCGATCGCGCTCGACTACCAGGGAGAACGGCTGCGCGCCACCGTGGACGCCATCGCGCAGAAGGAAAGTGTCGATGCGCCACAGCGTCGGCCGTTTCTGGCCGCAGGGGCCACGGCCGTACCGGCCGCACCCGATGGCCGGCGCAACGTGAGCCAGCCCTGGGAATGGTTTGAAACCACCGACCGCTCCCTGCTGCTGCGCCTGGAATACGACCTGAACGACCAGACCACCGCGTTCGCCAACGCAGGCGGCGGACGCACACGGGTAGACCGGCTCTTTGGCAACCCCACCCTGCTCAATGTGCAGGGCGACACCAGCACGTTGCCGCAACGCTTTCAGTTCGAGGTGGACCGGAGCACGGCGGACGCCGGGCTGCGCACCAAGTTCGCCACCGGCAGCATCCGCCACACGGTCACGCTGCAGGCCAGCACCTACCACGACCGCCTGGGTCGTGGTTCCGTCAACGGCACCACCGTGTTGTCCAACATCTACGCGCCGGTGAACAGCCCGGCGCAGAACGTGGCCGCCCCGGCCCAGGTCGCGCGGGTGGCCGACACAGAGCTGTCCAGCATCGCGCTGGCCGACACCCTGTCGATGCTGGACGACCGGGTGCAGGTGCTGCTGGGCGTGCGCCGCCAGCGTGTGGAATCCGACAACTTCAACACCACCACGGGCGCCGTCGCCTCGTCGTACGACCAGAGCGCAGTGACGCCGCTGGCGGGCCTGGTCGTCAAGCCCTGGCAGAACGTATCGCTCTACGCCAACTATATCGAAGGCCTGAGCAAGGGCGACATCGCTCCGGCCACGGCCTCCAACGCGGGCGAGGTGTTTGCGCCCTACAAGGCCAAACAAAAGGAAATCGGCGCCAAGTTCGAATGGGGCCGGATGATCAGCTCGCTGAGCCTGTTCGAGATCACCAAGCCCAGCGGCCAGCAGACCAACGGCCTGTTTGCAGTGGATGCCAAGCAGCGCAATCGGGGGGTGGAACTGAACGCCTCCGGCCGTGTGGTGCCTGGCATGTCCGTCACCGGCGGCGTGACGCTGCTGCAAGGTGTGCTGAGCCAGACCAACAGCGCGGCCACACAGGGCAAGAAAGCCATCGGCGTCCCCTGGGTGCAGGCCAACCTGGGGCTGGAGTGGGATCTGCCCTGGGTGCCGGGCCTGGCACTGAGCGGGGGTATCACCCACACCGGAAAGCAGTATGTGGACCGCGCGAACACGCTGGGCATTCCATCGTGGACCACCGCAGACCTGGGCGCCCGCTACCGCACACAGATCGCCGGCAAGCCCACGACGTTCCGTGCCAACCTGCGCAACGTGGCAGACCGCGCTTACTGGGCCAGCGTATCGCAGTACGGCAGCCTGGTGCAGGGTGCGCCACGTTCCTTGGTCGTGTCGGCCACCGTTGATTTCTGAGGCACGGCCATGCGATCACAACAGTACGATGGCGAGGCTCAGGCCACTGAACCAGCCTGATGCACCCCACGCCAGCCGCATCCGGCGCCCTGCCCCGCCTGGATCACGCACTGTTCGTGATCCAGCTCATTTCCATGGGCGCCATGGAAATGAGCGGGCCCTTCTGGCCGGTGCACCTGCAGTCCCTGGGCGCATCGCCCGGCGTGCTGGCGTTTGCGGGCATTGCCGTGTATGTGGGTCCCATGCTGGGCGTGGCGCTCACCAGCACGTTCTGGGGCAAGGTGGGGGACCGCTTCGGGCACAAGCCCATGATGGTCCGGGCGCTTCTGGGGCTGGCCATCACACAGCTGGCCCTGGCCTTTACGCTGGATGTCTGGACAATCCTGGCACTGCGCTTTATGCAAGGGGCGTGCGCTGGCTATCTGGCACCGGCGCAGGCCTACGGTGTGAGCGCCGTGGTGCCAGCGGTCCGGGGGCGCCTGTTTGCCTACCTGCAGGTGTCCACCAACGTGGGCTCGCTGGCGGGGGCGCTGGCGGGCGGACTCATCCTGGACCACGCCACGTTCTTCTGGATCAACCTCATCGCAGCGCTGCTGTGCGCACTGTGCGCCGTCGCTGTAGCCGCACTGCTGCCGCGTCGTCCTGCCGCAGGCAGGACCCAGGGCGTGACGGCGATCCCATCGCCAGCACCATCTTCATCAGCAGCAGGCGATGCAACGCCAGTGCAACCATCAACCTGGTTTGCATCCCCCGTGGCCGGGCTGCTGGCCGTGCTGGGCATCCTGCTGGTGGCCCGCATGCTCACGCAAACCCCTTTTGCGATGTATGTCCGCTCGGTGTTTGCCGTGGACAACTGGGTGGCGGGCCTGTGTTACGGGCTTCTCTCCCTGGGATTCATCGTGTCGGCCACGCTCTGGGCGCGCTACTTCGAGCGCCTGCAGCGCCCCGACGCCCTGGTCCGCATGGCCTGGGTGGCTGCCGCCTGCGCCTTGCTGATGGTGCTGGCGGGGGCCACCCACAGCGTGGCATTTTTTATCGCACTGCACTTTGCCTGGGGTGTGCTGCTGGGCGCCACCACACCGGTGCTGATGGCCCAGATTTCGCATGCCACGAGCGGGCAGCACCAGGGGCGCATTCTGGGCGTGGCGCAGAGCACCGCCCAGTTCTCGTCCATGGCCGGCATCGCACTGGGCGGGTGCCTGACCCAACTGCTGGGCCTGCACACCACCTACTTCCTCGTAGCGGGGGCCTATGCCTGCGCCCTCGCGGTCATCGTCGCCGTGCTGCGCATGCGCGGCACCCGGCAAGGCGCAGCCAGCCTTGCCGGGCCATGACCTCCACGGCGCATCGCATATTTTTCCTCCCCACCCCTTCATTCACAAAGAGTCTTTGACATGGCAATGGGTCACCGCTGGCGCATCGCGCTTCTTATCCTTGTGCTGGCAGGCATCGCCGCCGCCGGCATTTTTCTGGTTTCTCCGGCCGCAGCCCCCGAAGGCGCTGCATCACCCCCGCCCTCCGGCAGCCACCACGTCACGGTGACCGACCTGCTGGGGCGCAACGTGCAGGTGCGGTTACCTGTGCAGCGCGTGATCCTGGGCGAAGGGCGGCAGTTGTACCTGGTGGCCGCACTCGATACGGACAACCCGATCCAGCGCATCGTGGGCTGGCGCAAGGATCTGATCCAGGCCGACCCTGACACCTATTCGGCGTACGCCAGGAAATTTCCGCGCATCGCCGACATTCCCACCTTTGGCGGCTTTGAAGACGGCACCTTCGACATCGAGCAGGCCATCGCGCAAAAGCCCGACGTGATCCTGCTGAACATCGAAGCCCAACGGGCCACCGATGACGCCCGCTACATCGAGAAACTGGCGGCGCTGGGGATTCCGGTGGTGTATGTGGATTTTCGCCATCGCCCCATGGAGAACACCGAGCCCACCATGCGCCTGATGGGCCGGCTGCTTGGCAAGCAAGCGCGTGCCGAAGAGTTCATCGCCTACCGCACGGCGCAGATCCGGCGCGTGGCAGACACCATCGCCGCCGAGCAGCCCCCGCGCCCCAAGGTGTTCATCGAACGCATCGGCGGCTACACCGAAGACTGCTGCCTGAGCTTTGGCAACGAGAACTTCGGCAAATACGTGGAAGTGGCGGGGGGCACGAACGTTGCCAAGGGCGTGATTCCCGGCACCTTCGGCCAGCTCAACCCCGAGCAGGTAATCGCCTCCAACCCCGACCAGGTCGTGGTCACCAGCGCCAACTGGGAGGCCTACGTACCCTCGGGCCACTGGATTGGCGTGGGCCCCGGTGCCGACCTGGCGGAGGCCCGGCGCAAGCTCGAAACCTATACCCGCCGCCCCGCCTACGCCGGCACCCGTGCTGCGCAAGACCGCGCGTTCCACGCCATCTGGCACCAGTTCTACAACAGCCCGTACGAGTTTGTGGCCATCCAGCAGTTGGCCAAGTGGTTCCACCCAACCTTGTTCGCGGACCTCGACCCGGACGCCACCTACCGTGAGATGCACGAACGCTTTCTGCCCGTGCCCTATGAGCCCGGCTACTTCGTGAGCCTGGATGGTGCAACACCCGCAACCTCCGCAGCGCCCTCCACCGCCAAGGCTGCCCCATGACGACCACGGCGATGCCCCCCCCTGCAGGCCAGGGCGCTGGCTACCGTGCCCTGGTGCGCCGCAAGCGCTGGCTGCTGCTGGGGTTTTTCGTGCTGACGACCTTGAGCCTGCTTCTGGACCTGGCACTCGGGCCGGTGGGCTACAGCGTGAGGGACGTGGTGCAGGCTGTGCTGTGGCCCGACAGCGTGCCCGTGCAACTGCGCGTGGTGGTGTGGGACATCCGCCTGCCCACCGCGCTCATGGCGCTGGCTGTGGGTGCTGCGCTGTCGGTGGCGGGTGCACAGATGCAGACCACGCTCAACAACCCGCTGGCCAGTCCGTTTACGCTGGGTATTTCGGCGGCGGCCAGCTTTGGCGCCGCGCTCGGGCTGGCCTTCGGCGTTGCCCTGTTCCCCACGGTGGCCGGGTATGTGGTGCCGCTGAATGCCTTTGTGATGGCGATGCTGTCGGCCGGGTTGATCCACCTGCTGAGCATGAAACGCGGCGTGACCACCGAGACCATCGTGCTGCTGGGAATTGCGCTGGTGTTCACCTTCAATGCACTGCTGGCGCTGGTGCAGTATTTCGCCACCGAGCAGGCCGTGGCGGCCGTGGTGTTCTGGACCATGGGCAGCCTGACCAAGGCCACCTGGCCGAAGCTGGTTGTGACCTGCCTGGTTCTTGTGGTCACGCTGCCCCTTTTTGCGCGCAACAGCTGGGCACTGACGGCCCTGCGCCTGGGCGATGACAAGGCCGCCAGCTTCGGCATCAACGTGGCGCGCCTGCGGCTGCAAACGCTGGTGCTGATCAGCCTTCTGGCGGCCTTCCCGGTAGCGTTTGTCGGCACCATCGGCTTTGTGGGCCTGGTGGGCCCGCACATCGCACGCATGCTGATCGGCGAAGACCAGCGGTTCTTCCTGCCTGCGTCGGTCATGACCGGCGCATTGCTGCTGTCGATCAGCTCGGTGGTCAGCAAAACGCTGATCCCTGGGGCCATCTTTCCCATCGGCATCGTGACCTCGCTCATAGGAGTGCCCTTCTTCATCTCGCTCATCCTGGGCCGCAGGGAGCGCTCATGGTGACGCTCCAGTTGCAAGGGGTGGGCGCGCACTATGGCAGCCGCACGGTACTTGCGAACGTCAACACCCCCGTCTTCCACGCGGGCCAGGTGGTGGCAGTGATCGGGCCCAATGCGGCGGGCAAATCCACCCTGTTCAAGCGCGTGGCCGGCATGCTCAAGGGGCCGGGCCAGATCGTGCTGCAGGGCACCCGCAAGGGGCCCGAGGGCATCTGCTACATGCCGCAGGACATCAGCGCCACCGCGCGGCTCACGGTGGTTGAATCCATACTGCTGGCCGCCAAACAGCAGCACCAGGGCTGGGCGGTGAGCGATGCCGAACTGGCGCAGGTGGACGCCATCACCGCGTCACTGGGCATCGCAGACCTTGCCTTTCGCAATCTGGGGGAACTCAGTGGTGGCCAGCGGCAACTGGTGTCCATCGCCCAAACGCTGGCGCGCGACCCCGAGATCCTGCTCATGGACGAGCCCACCAGCGCGCTCGACCTGCACCGTCAGATCCAGGTGCTGGACTTCATGCGCTCGCTGGCACAGGAGCGGGGACTGATCGTGTTCATCGCGCTGCACGACATCAACCAGGCGCTGCGCTACTGCGACCACGCCCTGGTGATCGCCAACGGCCAGGCGCAGCACAGCGGGCCTTGCGAGCAGGTGATTACTGCAGCCATGCTGCGCGAGGTCTATCGCATCCGGGCCCGCATTGAAAGCTGCTCGGCGGGCACGCGGAACGTCATTGTGGACGGCGTGGCTTAGTCCGCGCCCGTCGGGTGCGCCACGATTCAATACCTGCGTGATGCCTCAGGCGGCCCCGATGCCAGGGACCAAGCCCGCCGTGGGCTGCCCGTTCCTCAGCGCGGCCGTGAAGGCCAACATGCGGTCAATCGGCTGGCGCGCGCGCGGGATCAGCGCCGGGTCCACATGGATCGCGTTGGCGCCGGTCTCCAGCACCCGCGCCACATCGGCCAGGCCGTTCATCGCCATCCAGGGGCAGTGTGCGCAACTCTTGCAGGTGGCGCTGTTGCCGGCGGTGGGGGCCTCAATGAACACCTTGCCGGGGTTCAGCGTGCGCAGCTTGTGCATCATGCCGTTGTCGGTGGCCACGATGAACTCGGTGGCTTCCATCTCGCGCGCGGCTTTCAGGATGGCGCTGGTGGAGCCCACAGCGTCGGCCAGGGCGATCACGTCCGCAGGGCTTTCGGGGTGGACCAGCACCTTGGCGTGGGGGTGTTCTTTTTTGAGCGCCTCCAGCTCGAAGGCTTTGAACTCGTCGTGCACGATGCAGGCGCCGTTCCAGAACACCATGTCGGCCCCGGTTTCGCGCTGGATGTAGGCGCCCAGGTGGCGATCGGGAGCCCACAGGATTTTTTGCCCCGCAGCCTTCAAGGCGCCGACGATGTCGAGCGCGCAGCTGGATGTGACCAGCCAATCGGCCCGCGCCTTCACGGCCGCGCTGGTGTTGGCATAGACCACGACGGTGCGGTCGGGGTGGGCGTCGCAAAACGCGCTGAATTCCTCCACAGGACAGCCCAGGTCGAGCGAACAGGTCGCATCCAGGTCGGGCATGAGCACGGTCTTTTCGGGGCTCAGAATCTTGGCCGTCTCACCCATGAAGCGTACGCCGCTCACCACCAGGGTCTGCGCGGCATGGTCGCGGCCAAAGCGGGCCATCTCCAGCGAGTCGCTCACCAGGCCGCCAGTTTCCTCGGCCAGATCCTGCAGGTCGGGGTGCACGTAGTAGTGCGACACCATCACCGCATTTTTCTCTTTGAGCAGGCGGCGAATCTTGTCCTTGAGCGCGAGGCGTTCGGCCTGCGTGGGTTCGGGTGGCACGCGCGCCCAGGCGTGTTTGGTGGAGCAGACGGAGCCTTCCTCGGTATCGAGCGGCTGCTCGTACTCCACGTCGATGCGGTTCATTACAGCGGTGGTCATGACAGCTCCTGCAGGCGCATGGAAAAGTCCGTCGCCTTGACGTCTTTGGTCAGCGTGCCGATGGAGATGCGATCCACCCCCGTCTCGGCCAGTTCGCGCAAGCCTTCGAGCGTGACGCCACCCGATATTTCCAAAATTGCACGGCCCGCGTTGATGCGCACCGCCTCGCGCAGCGTGGGCAGCGGCATGTTGTCGAGCAGCACCATCTTGGCACCTGCATCCAGCGCCTCGGTCAGTTGCTCCAGGGTTTCCACTTCAATCTCGACGAACTTTGCTTGAGCCGCCACAGCCTGGGCAGCTTTGAGCACAGCCGTCACGCCTCCGGCGGCGGCGATGTGGTTTTCCTTGATGAGCACTGCGTCGTGCAGACCGATGCGGTGATTGGTGCCGCCGCCCACGCGCACGGCGTACTTTTGCGCCAGGCGCAGACCGGGGATGGTCTTGCGCGTGTCCACGATGTGGGCGCGGGTGCCCGCCACCACATCCACATAGGTGCGGGTCTTGGTGGCCACGGCCGACAGCAGTTGCAGAAAGTTGAGCGCAGTGCGCTCGGCCGACAGTAGTGCGCGGGCATTGCCCTCCAGCTCCAGCACCACCTGGTCGGGTGCGCAGCGCTGGCCCTCGGCCACATGCCAGGTGATCTGCACCGTAGGGTCGAGTGCGCGCAGCGCGGCTTCGGCCCAGGGGGCGCCGCAGATGATGGCGGCTTCGCGCGCCAGGATGCGCGCACGGGCGCGGCGGGTGGGGTCGATCAGGCCGGCGGTCAGGTCACCGCTGCCCACGTCTTCTTGCAGGGCGCGGTGCACATCCTCGTGCGCCAGTGTCGCCAGGGCTTCAGGAGTCATCGGGTTGTCGCGGCGTTTGTTCATGGGGCGCCAAGCATAGCGGCATCGCTCCCCCCACCGGGGCAAATGCTATAAAGCCCCGCCACCGACGTGCCGGGTGCGGCCCGCACGCCGGCACCCGCAGCCCGCACAGACGGGCCTATCCACAGAGGGAGTCCACATGGAAAACAATGCCACGGCTTCGGCGCAGCCCGCCCCTGCGCACGCGCCGCCATGGGCGCTGGCGACTGAGCATGCACTGGGCGCAGGCCAATGGCACGGCGCCTGGAGCACGCTGCTGGACGCAGCCCTGCCCGTACCTCTGTCCGTGCAGCAGCAGGTGCTGGCCAGCCTGGATGCCTGGGATGCACTACCAGCCCAGGCCCCGGCAGCACAACGCGCCGCGCTGCTGCACACCGCCCTCGCCGCCGTACGCGGCGCCCACCACCACACCCACAGCGCAACGCTTACAGCAACAGGCAGGCAGGCCCGGCGGGTGCAGGGCTCGGGGCTGGTCAAGCGCTTTCGCAAGGGGGCTTTCACCCTGGGCCCGGTGGACGTGCAGGTGGCGCCAGGCCACATCCTGGGTCTGGTGGGCGAGAACGGCAATGGCAAGACCACCCTGCTGCGCCTGCTCGCGGCCGACCTGGCGCCAGACGCCGGCCAGATCGACTGGGGCGCCACTGCCCGCGACCCCTATGCCTTGCGATCACAGCTGGCTTACATCCCGCAGCGCCCGCATCCCTGGGGCGGGCGGCTCATGGACCACCTGCAGTTCGCCGCGCGCAGCCACGGCGTTGTGGGCGAGGCCAACCGCTGCCTGGTGGAGCTGGTGATAGCCCGGCTGTCGCTGCGGCCCTTTCGCGGCCACCAGTGGAAACAGCTCTCCTCGGGCTACAAGATGCGCTTTGAACTCGCCCGCGCGCTGCTCACCCAGCCGTGCGTGCTGCTGCTCGATGAACCGCTGGCCAACCTGGACATCAACGCCCAGCAGACCCTGCTGTCTGACCTGCAGTCGCTGGCGCGCTCGCCCTGGCGCCCGATGGCGCTGGTACTGAGTTCGCAACAACTGTATGAGGTGGAGAAAGTGGCCGACGCCGTGCTGTTCCTGGAGCACGGCCACCCGCGCAGCGTGCAGGAACGCTTTGCGCAGATGGCGGGCTGCGCGATCGAGTTCGAGACAAGCTGGCCGGAGCCCATCCTGAGCGCCTGGCTGGGCCAGTTGCCCCCGCACACGCACCAGGTCAACGGGCACACACACATCGTGAGCTTTCAGGGCGACACCAGCACCGCCGACTTCCTGCGCGCTGCCGTCGATGCGGGGCTGCCGCTGGGCTATTTGCGCGACATCACCGGCTCCACCCGCCGCCTTTTCGTGAAGGATTGACACACCATGCGCCGCCTGACCACCGCCTGGGACCAATGGTTTTTGATGCACAGCCCGCTGCTTTGGCAGTTGCGCCTGCACTGGTATCTGCCGCTGGCGCTGCTGTGGTGCCTGCTGATGTTCGGCGGATGGATTGGCTGGACGGCCGAACCCGCGCGCTGGATGGGCAGCCCCGAAGGCATTGCGGTCGCGGCGTGGAACCGACCTGAGGACACGACGCGGCAAGCGGGCGGCATCATCGCCTGGATCATCGCCTTTGGCCTGGCGCTGTGGTGGCTGTGGCGCGTGCGCATCCACAACCGCTGGCGCGAGATCGCACCCGCGCCGCGCCTGGGCCTGTGGTGCGAATACCTGTGGGGCGCACTGTTTTTCGCCCTGCTGCTGGCCCCCACGCTGCTGCTGGACGCGGCCTACCGCGACCGCATCCAGCGCCTGTGGCAGGGCCAGGACACCGCCGCCCAGCAGCAGGCGGCTTGGCATGTGCGCCGCTGGGAGCTGCTGCTGGCGCCGGACAACGCGGCGCGGCTGGTCGAGTGGACACAGGCCGCACAGGCCATGCAGGCTGCTGAGCCGTCCACAGCCGCCGCCGAGATCCATGACAACGACAAATGCAACGAGAACCAGAGGTACAGGGAATACGACCCCGGCTGCGCAACCAACGCGCTGCAATCCCTGCATTGGCTGGCCCAGGCCGACACCGATGCCATTGCGCAGCAACTGGCGCACTACGGCGCGGCGCTGGGCCGATGGGGATACGCACCCGTGCGGCCGGGGGCGTCGGCGCAGGACCAGGCGCAGCAGCTCGTCAGCGCCTACCAGGCCGCCCTGCAATCGCCCCTGGCCCAAGAGTGGCGCAACTCCAAGGCGCAGCATGCACGCACCGCGCAGCCGCAGGACCGCGCACGGGACGCCCGGGCTGCCCAGTCTCCCCGGGATGGGCGGGATTGCGATGTCGCCGTTTCTCGCGACCCCCGTGCCTGCTTTGCCAGCGACCTCGCACGTTCGCCCAGCCAATGGCGCGACAACCTGCACAGCGCGCTGCAACAGCACCTCAGTCCGCCGCCCCGCCTGGTGCAATGGGCACACCCCCGCTACGGCATGGCACAGCCCGGCCTCGTCGCCCACCACCTGGAAGGCGCCACGCCGTCGCAAAGGGCGCAGGAGCGCCAGCGCAGCAGTGTGCTGGCCGCCGCCAGCGGGGGCTTCTTCGCGGCGCTGGCGCTGATCGCCGCGCGGCTGCTGTCGCTGCGGCAGATTGCTGCCCTGTGTGGCGCGCTCACGCTGGCCGCCCCTGCACTGACGCTTCTGGGCGTGGCGGGCCTGGCCAACAACATCATGCTGCCGCTGGTGCCGACCACGCTGCTGGCGCTGGCCTGGGTGCGCATTGCGCTGCTGCGCCGCCCCTGGGGGGGCTCCACGCTACTGGGCCTGGGCCTGGCGCTGTCCCTGGCGGGGTCGGCCAGCGTGTGGGACGAAGCCGCCCGCGCGCTGGAGCTGCCCGACGGCTCGTGGCCGGAGCTACTGACGGGCGCGCCCGCCGTGGCCGTCAGCACAGCCCTGCTGGTGGCCGCCTTGTCGCCCCTGTGGCGCCGTTGGCGCGCACTGCCCGAGCGTTGACACCCGCCCTGGTGGCGCACTCCGTGTAGGCCCACTCCAAGTCAAATAGCCTTCTGAGCATTGCACAGAAAGCGCAATCAGCTATCAAGTAAATAGCAACATTCTCAAGCATGAGGTGTGGCAAGCGCCGCGCCCATCTCGCATAGACTCGGCCGCAATTTCACAGCCCCCGACCGGAGCGCCCCATGACCAGCCCTGCAGCCCCCCCAGCCACACCCTACGGCACCCTGCCGCCCGCATCCCCCCTGCCCCAACGCCGCCCGGTCAGCCTGCCGCGCCTGGCGCAGATGCGCGCAGCAGGCGAGAAGATCACCATGCTCACCGCCTACGACGCCACGTTTGCGGCCGTGGCCGATGCGGCGGGGGTGGAATGCATTCTGGTGGGGGATTCGCTGGGCATGGTGTGCCAGGGCCTGCCCAGCACGGTGGGCGTGACGCTGGACACCATGGCCTACCACACGGCCAGCGTAGCGCGTGGCCTGCACCGCGTGCAGGGCACGGCCTGGCTCGTGGCCGACCTGCCCTATGGCACCTATGCCGAGAGCCGAGAGCAGGCGCTGCGCAGCGCCTGCGTGCTGATGCAGGCGGGAGCGCACATGGTCAAGCTCGAAGGCGGGGGCTGGACAGCGCCCACGGTGGAGTTTTTAGTGCGGCGCGGCGTGCCGGTGTGCGCCCACCTGGGCCTCACACCGCAGACGGTGCATGCCCTGGGCGGCTACCGTGTTCAGGGCAAGACCGACGATGACGCCCGCACCCTGCGCAAGGAGGCACATGAGCTACAAGACGCAGGCGCCGCCATGCTGGTGCTGGAGATGGTGCCCGCCGCGCTGGCCGCCGACCTCACTGCCGAGCTGCTGCACTGCCACACCATCGGCATCGGCGCAGGCAACGGCACCGCCGGCCAGGTGCTGGTGTTGCACGACATGCTGGGCATGAACCTCGGAAAGATGCCGAAGTTCGTCCACAACTTCATGCAGGACGCAGGCAGCGTGCGCGGCGCCATGGAGGCTTATGTGCAGGCCGTGAAGCAGGGGCAGTTCCCGGACAACGCCTTGCACGCCTGGTGAGCCTTCACCGCATTTCCTCATTTCTTTTCGACCTCTCCCACCCCATGCTGATTGCCCGTTCCATTGCAGACCTGCGCCAGGCCCTGGCCTCCTACCGCCACCCCGCCTTTGTGCCCACCATGGGCAACCTGCACGACGGGCACATCGCCCTGGTGCGCCAGGCCAAGCCCCTGGGCGACGTGACGGTGGCCAGCATCTTTGTGAATCGCCTGCAGTTTTTGCCGCACGAGGACTTTGACAGCTACCCCCGCACCTGGGAGGCCGATTGCGCACAGCTGCAAGCTGCGGGCTGCGATGTGCTGTTTGCCCCGCGCGAGGCTGATCTGTACCCCCAGCCCCAGACCTTCAAGGTGCACCCCGACGCAGCACTGGCCGACATGCTGGAAGGCCATTTCCGCCCCGGCTTCTTCACAGGCGTGAGCACGGTGGTGATGAAGCTCTTTGCCTGCGTGCTCGGCCAGACGGGCGGCACCGCCGTGTTCGGCAAGAAGGACTACCAGCAGCTCATGGTGATCCGCCACATGGTGCAGCAGTTTGCGCTGCCGATTGAGGTGGTAGCGGGCGAGACCTGCCGCTCGGCCGATGGCCTGGCATTGAGTTCACGCAACGGCTACCTCAGCCTGGAAGAGCGGCAAGAAGCCGTAGCCCTGTCGCAGGCATTGAAGCAACTGGCACAGCAATGGCTGAACGCTGCGCCCAACGACCGCAGCGCGGTGGAGCCCCGGGCCTTGGACGCCCTGCGCGCGCGGGGCTGGGCACCGGACTACCTCACCGTGCGCCGCCGCGCCGATCTGTTGCCCGCCACAGCGGCCGATGCAGCGGGCTCGCTGGTGGCACTGGGGGCTGCGCGGCTGGGCAGCACGCGGTTGATTGACAACCTGGAGTTTTAGAGCGGCTCACAAAAACCCTGCAGGTCGTTGTCCGGCCTTATCGCGCTGCTTGGACTGCTTGTTGTACTGCCCACGACAGAGCGCGGAGCCAGGGCCATGCTCTGTCGCAGTGAATGCGCTATCGAACAGATAACATCCGACTCCGGGAAACTGCGCTGAAAGGCCCCTCGCAAGGATGGGTGGGCGAGAGGGAAAAACAGCCGATGCGGTGTTGCCCCCTCTGCTCCACCCTCTCTGGCAATGGGAGAACAAGCCAAGCACCCGCCCACCGTCCGCGATTATTCGGCAAAAAATGTCCCTAGCGCTTATCTGCATTGCGCAATAAGCTATTTATTTGATAGCAAAGACTCCTCCATGTCCTGGCACGCCCGCCTGCAGCTCGACTACACGGCACAAAACAACAACGCCCGCACCGTAGCCCGCTATGAACACAACGGCCCGCTGCGCATCCTGCAAAGCCTGTACCCCGAGGGCGACGCCATCTGCCACAACGTGCTGGTGCACCCGCCCGGCGGCCTGGTGGGCGGCGACACGCTGGACATCACCACTACCGTGGGCCCCGGTGCCCACGGCCTGGTCACCACCCCCGGCGCCACGCGCTTCTACCGCTCCACCGGCCCGCTGGCGCTGCAGCGCAGCCACCTCACCCTGGCCGAGGGCGCACGCCTGGAATGGCTGCCGCTGGAGGCCCTGTGCTACAGCGCCTGCCACGCCGAAAACCACCTCACGCTGAACCTCGCCCCCGGCGCCGAATGCATCGCTTGGGACGTGACCGCACTGGGCCTGCCGCACGCGGGCCAGCCATTCGAACAAGGCCGCTTCACCCAGCACCTCGAAGTGCCCGGCCTGTGGCTGGAGCGCGGCGTGATCGACGCCGCCGATGACCGCCTGCTGAGCAGCCCCTTGGGTTTAGCGGGCCACCGCTGCATGGCCAGCATGTTCTTTGCTGCAGGTACGCCACTCGACCGCACACGCCGCGACGCGGCCTTGGACGCGGCCCGCGCAGTGATGGATCAACACCCCCAGGTCAAAGCCACCGCCGGCGCCACCAGCCCCAACGACCGCATGGTGGTGGTGCGCGTGCTGGCACCGCAGGTGGAGCCCGCGATGAAACTGCTCAAGGCGGTGCGGGTGGCTTGGCGGGAGGTGTTGTGGGGGCTGGAAGGGGAAGTGCCTAGGGTGTGGGCGATGTAGGGTGAGGAGCCTGTCGCCGGATGCACAGTTTCTTCGCATTAGTCAACGATCCATACAGCAACCTAGCCCCAGCTACTTCGATTAAAGCGTGCGGATCAATAGTCCGCCTCGGCAGGGGATTTACTGCTTGCTCTTGCTATGTAAAAAGATCAGCATAACTTCGTGCACTCTATGATAGTGTGTGAATGCAGAGCGTCGGCCCCTGCTTGATGGCAAGCTATAATTTTCCAAATTAAATTTCTGTCGTTTTCCACAGCTTTTTCACCTGCTTCTCAAAAATCGGCTGTTCGCAATCCTCAGTCGCAAACCGCTCATGAAAACGACCTCCAGAATTCCCCACGGACTCTCAATTTATCCCGCAGTATTTCCCCTCTAAATTACTCTAGCCGCACCGCTTATGCCCAAGAAACTGATCGAGGTACCGAACTATCACCTAGTGGGTGATCGGCATGGCAACTGGACAAAGGTGTCAGGACGGTTGGCGATGGCTATGGAGGTGAAGGTATATAGTCGAGCAGAAGCGGAAGCCAATCAAATTGCCAAATCCGCAGGTCGCTTGTCCGGGCATCGGCTTTCATCGCTGGAAAAGCGTCTAGCCGGTTTTATTCAGGCGCATCTCGATCTTACCGAGTACCTGCACACCCCCGCTTGGTGATATTCCTATTAAAGCTGACAGTGCTCGGCTAGGAAACCTTTGGCACCTGTATCTGCTTAGAGGGCGTGAATTGGTTGATGAAATCGGGAAGGTTGTTCACGTCTGCTTTGGATTGAAACAAGGAATCCAAGGTTTCAATGAGAAGAAACTGACTTCGTTAAGAAAAATTATTTCTCAAGCACAACACAACGTAGATGGCCTAAATATTCTAGTTGATTGTTTGGACAGATACGAGAAGACCATCCTTATCTTTATTGCATTGAGAAACAGAGCAAAAACAGACGACGACACGATTCTCGACATCCCCTGGATTTCTGAAGCTGGAGTACCTCGTGGCGGGACTATTGGTGACCCGAGAAAACAATTTAGAGGTGAATTCGTTAGTTTCGTTGCAGATAGTTATGCTGCAATCATAGATTTCACAAGAACCATCCTTGGAGCTCACTAGTTTTATCGGCGTTTCATTCGAGACGTCGCGCGAAGGCCGTGCGCCCCCTCAACTCCACATTGGGCTTCCAATGCCTCCGCCGCTGCCGACCGCTCCTGGTCGAGAACGAACGGTGGCCCAATTCAAAACCGACCGTTCGGATTCGGTTTTAGTTTGGTCTAAAACCGGCAGACTTGGCTCATTTCAAACGGGTATCGCGGCAGGCATCTTCACCAACCCATCCGCCTTAAACATCCCCCGAATCCCCCGCACCGCCTGCCGAATCCGCGCCTCGTTTTCAATCAGCGCAAAGCGCACGTATTCGTCACCTTGGTCGCCAAAGCCAATGCCCGGCGACACACACACCTTGGCCTTGTCCAGCAGCTGCCGCGCAAACTCCAGCGAGCCCAGCGCGCGGTACGGCTCGGGAATGCGGGCCCAGATGTACATGCTGGCCTTGGGGCAGTCCACGGCCCAGCCGGCTTCGGTGAGCCCCTTGTAGAGCACGTCGCGGCGGCGCTGGTACTGGGCGGCGATGTCTTTCACGCACTGCTGGTCGCCCTCCAGCGCAGCGATGGCGGCCACCTGCAGGGGGGTGAAGGTGCCGTAGTCGTGGTAGCTCTTGATGCGGGCCAGGGCGGCCACCAGGTCAGGGTTGCCCACCATGAAGCCCACGCGCCAGCCGGCCATGTTGTAGCTTTTGCTCAGGGTGAAAAACTCCACCGCCACGTCCTTGGCGCCGGGCACTTCCATGATGCTGGGGGCGCGGTAGCCGTCGTAAACGATGTCGGCATAGGCCAGATCGTGCACCACCAGGATGTCGTGCTTCTTGGCCAGGGCGATCACGCGCTCGAAGAAACTTAGCTCCACGCACTGCGCGGTGGGGTTGCTGGGAAAGCCGAAGATCATCATCTTGGGCTTGGGGTAGCTGCCGCGAATGGCCTTTTCCAGCTCGGCAAAAAAGTCTACGTCGGGCGCCACGGGCACGCTGCGAATGTCAGCACCGGCAATCACCGCGCCGTAGATGTGGATGGGGTAGCTCGGGTCTGGCACCAGCACGGTATCGCCCCGGTCCAGCGTGGCCAGCATGAGGTGGGCCAGCCCTTCTTTGGAGCCGATGGTGACGATGGCCTCAGTGTCGGGGTTGATGTCCACCGCGTAGCGGTCTTTGTACCAGTGGCTGATGGCGCGGCGCAGGCGCGGGATACCTTTGCTGGCGCTGTAGCCGTGGGTGTCGGGCCGCTGGGCCACTTCGGTGAGCTTGGCGACGATGTGCGGCGGCGTGGCCCCGTCGGGGTTGCCCATGCTCATGTCGATGATGTCTTCGCCACGGCGGCGGGCGGCCAGCTTGAGCTCGGCCGTGATGTTGAAGACGTAGGGAGGGAGGCGATCGATGCGCGCAAAGCGGCGCTTGCCTTGAGAAGCAGACATGCTGTGGTGACTTTCACGTAAGCGCCCGGAACCGTCCGAGCGACGTGGCTGGCAGTAAGGCCGGCCCGCTGCCACTTTAAGGCACAACGCGGTCATTTCTCCATGGATTGCGGCAGTGTCGCACCGCCGCGACACAACACAGGTCAGTGGCCCGTGGTCTTCAGGCGGCGACGCGCCTGGTGTTTCGCTCGCTAACCAGCGCCCACGCAAACATGCCCACGCCGCCAAGCCCCAGCAACACGCCCACCCACCCGGTAGACGTCCAGCCCAAGCCTGCCGCAATGCCCACGCCGCCCAGCCACGCGCCCAGCGCATTGGCGGCGTTGAAGGCCGAGTGGTTGAGTGCGGCGGCCAGGGTTTGCGCGTCGCCCGCCACGTCCATCAGGCGGATCTGCAGCGCGGGGCCGATGGCCACCAAGGTTCCCAAAAAGAACGTGGCCAGCGCGGCGCTGGCAGGGTGGTGTGCGGCGGGCACAAACAGCGCCAGTACGAGGATGGACCACACCAGCACCTTGCCCACAGCAGGCATCAGCGCCTTGTCGGCCATGCGCGAGCCCACGATGTTGCCCACCACCATACCCAGGCCAAACAGCGACAGCACAAAGGGCATGAGCGCGGGCGGCATGCCGGCCACCTCGATCAAGGTGGGCTTGATGTAGCTGAACACTGCAAACATGCCACCAAAACCGATGGCGCCAATGCCCAGCGTGAACCACACCTGCTTGCGCGCCAGCGCGCCCAGCTCGCGCAGCGGGCTGGCGCCGTGCGACGCGGGCATGGCGGGCACCCAAAGGCGCACCATGACCACGGCGGCCACCGCGATCAACCCCACAAACACAAACGCAGCGCGCCAGCCAAAGTGCTCGCCCAGCGCGGCGGCAATGGGCACACCCACCAGCGTGGCGGTGGTGAGGCCCAGCATGACCCAGCCCACTGCGCGTGCGCGGCGCCCCGGTGGCGCCAGTGCGGCGGCCACCAGCGCGGCCACGCCAAAGTAGGTGCCGTGTGGCAGACCGGTGAACAGGCGCATGGCGCTCAGCGACCCATAGCCCGGGGCCAGAGCCGATGCGAAATTGCCCAGCGCATACACCGCCATCAGCGCCATCAGCAGCGCGCGCCGCCCCCAGTGGGCACATAGCACTGCCAGCACCGGCGCGCCCACCACTACGCCCAGCGCATAGGCGCTGATGACATGCCCGGCCTGCGGAATGCTCACACCAATATCGCGCGCCACCTCAGGCAACAGGCCCATGATGACGAACTCACCCGTGCCGATGGAAAAGCCGCCGACCCCGAGGGCCAGCACGGCACGCACCAGGGTGCGGTCGTCGGTGGGGGTGGCGGCGATGGACGTGGAGGAAAGGGGCGCGGTCATGGCAACAACAGAGGAGACGCTGCACCGGCAAGCGACGGCAGGGCGCAGGAGGTAGACGAGACAGGGAGAAGGAGAGAAAGAAACGCAGTTACGGGGGTAAACCCGATTTTTGTAACCATAGCATGCAAAGCACCGCCTTGCAGAAGCGGGGAATATGTAACCCAGGTTCAAAGCCATTCCAGCTATGGCTGCTACGCTGACGCCCTGACCACGCCCTTCCTCCTTTTTCAAGGACTGCGAATGACGACCACCCCAAGCACAGCAGACCACATCGCCAGCACCGTGAAGGTGCTGGCGTTCGACATCTTTGGCACCGTGGTGGACTGGCACGGCAGCATCGTGCGCGAGATGCAGGCGCTGTACCCCGCCGTGGATGGCGATGCGTTTGCGCTGGCGTGGCGCGCCGGCTACCAGCCCGCCATGGCGCGGGTGATGCGGGGCGAGCAGGGCTGGACGCTGATCGACGACCTGCACCGAAGCATCCTCGACGAAATCCTGCCGCGCTTTGGCCTGGCGCAACTGTCTGACGCCGAACGCCGCCACCTCAACCGTGTGTGGCACCGGCTCGATGCCTGGCCCGACAGCGTGGAAGGCCTCACTCGGCTCAAGACACGCTTCATCATCACCACGCTGTCCAACGGCAACATCGGCCTGCTCACCAACATGGCCAAGCGTGCCAGGCTACCGTGGGACTGCGTGCTGAGCGCCGAGGTGTTCAAGGCCTACAAACCCAGCCCCGAGACCTACCTGGGCGTAGCGCGCGTGTTTGACCTGCAGCCCGAACAGGTGGCGCTGGTAGCCACGCACCACGACGACTTGGCCGCTGCCCGCGCATGTGGCCTGCGCACCGCCTACGTCGAGCGCCCCCTGGAACTGGGCGCCGCCCAACCCAAGGACAGTACGCCACAGCCTGGCAACGATCTGCACGCCACAGACCTGAACGATCTAGCGCAGATGCTGGGCTGTTGAATGTGCCCCGGGGCACACCCGCGTCGATCAGTGCGCTACCAGCAGCTGCACAAACATCTGCACCTTGGCATGGCATTCGGCGCTGATCGAGGTGAACTCCAAGCCCGCCACCCACTCGTCGCCTTCCTGCTTGAGGGTGATGACGCGCGCGTAAACATCAGCCACGCGGTAGTCCACCAGTGGCAGCTCAAACTCCAGCTTGATCTCGCTGTGCGGCTCCAGCGGCTCGATCAGCTCCACCAGCAGGCCGTGGTAGCCGATGTCGCGAATGGCGCCGTGCACGATGTGGGGTACCACGATCTTGTCCTGCATGCGCTGGCACAGGCAGGGCAGGCGCGCATCCACACGGTGGCTGCGGCGAAACTCCTGGCGCGGCACCTTGAGCTTTTGAGAAGGGATGGCGATCAGCTCGCGCAGGCTCACGGGCTGCGTGCGGCCCTTGACGTAGACCTGCATGGGGGCAGACGCCGACACCAGACCCCAGCAGCGCTGGTACGTCGTGTCGCTGATGAGCACCTGGCCGCGCAGGCTCAGCGCCTCGATGCGCGAGGCCAGATTGACGGCCTCGCCGATCACGGTGTATTCGGAATACACGTCCGAGCCAAAACGCCCCGCCATCACCGTGCCCGTGTTCACGCCAATGCCCAGGAAGACCTCGGGCAGCCGCTCGCGCAGGTGGGCGAGGTTCAGCTCGCGCATGGCCATCTGCATCTCCACGGCACACAACAGCGCGCGATCCACATCGTCCTCGCGCGCCACGGGCGCACCGAACAGCACCATGATCGAGTCGCCCATGAACTTGTCGATGCTGCCCTGGTACTTGAACACCACTTCGGACAACCGCGCCAGGCAGCGGTTGAGCGCCGCAATCACCACCGACGCCGGTTGCGAGCCCGACAGAGCGGTGAACCCGCGCAGGTCGGCGAGCAGGATGGTGACCTCACGTGGGGCCACAGACCGGTCATCGGTGGCCGCACCTTCCGGGCCGTCGCCCTGGCGCAGGATGGCAGCCATCTCGGCGAGGGCTTCTTCGCGCAGCGGCGTGCCGGTCTCGCGCTCGATCAGCGTCTGCAGGCGGCGCACCGCATCGTGGTGGAATTCTTTGTGCATGGCGCGGGGGAGGTGGGGGAGTGTGTTGGTATAGGGGGCATCACCGGCCCCTGCCAGCCAGAATAGGCGCCGCCCACCGGCTGGTCAACCAGTGAAAACACCCCGGGCCGCGCGGCGGAAGATGAATCAGTATGCCCCCTGGCCCCTGCTGGGAAGGGGCCAGGGGAGAGGGGGGTACCGAGCCCCAGAGCGCCCCCTCTCCCCATCCCTCTCCCGCGAGGGGAGAGGGAGAAAGACCCAGCGCTGCGGGTGATGGAGGGTGAGGCGGCGGCCCCACGGCGCGATGGATTGGAGCGAAAAATCCAAGGTTTTTTGGCCTCTATCGCACGACCATCAAGCCTATATAGCTATCGAACTAATAGCATCCAAAGTATTCACCCGCCCGGGGCTCGCAGCGCCGCCCGGCACCACCACCTGGTCGATCACGCCAAACGGCGCGGGCTGGCCCTGCTCGTCCAGCGCCACCATGCGCACCCGCTCGCCAAAGCGCAGAAACGGCGTGTGCGGCGCGCCGTCGGCCAGGGCTTCGACCATGCGGCGCTCGGCGATGCAGGACGAGCCCACGGCCACATCCGCATTCGACACGGTGCCCGAGCCAATCAGGGTGCCTGCCGACAGCCTGCGCGTGCGCGCTGCATGGGCGATCAACTGGCCGAAGTCAAAGTGCATGGCGCCGCCGTGCGGGTGGCCAAACCATTCGCCGTTGCGCAGCGTCTGCAGCCGCAGGTGCACGCGGCCGCCTTGCCATGAGGCGCCCAGCTCATCGGGCGTGACAGCGATGGGGGCAAACGCGGTGGACGGCTTGGCCTGCACAAAGCCGAAGCCGCTTTTGGCCTCGCGCGGGCCGAAGGCACGCAGGCTCCAGTCGTTGATGAGCACGATGAGGCGCACATGCTGCAGCGCCTCTTCAGCGGTGACGCCCATGGGGGTTTCGCTAAGCACCACTCCAAACTCGCCCTCAAAGTCGATCTGGTCGGCTTCGGACGGCAGGGGCACATCGTCGTGCGGGCCCAGAAAGTCGTCGGCTGCCCCCTGGTACATGAGCGGAATGGTGTCGAAGTCGGCCACCGGCGGCACCTTGAAGGCGCGCTCCATGAGGTGGCCGTGGTTCAGAAAGGCCGAGCCGTCCAGCCACTGCCAGGTGCGTGGCAGCGGTGCCAAACACTGGCGCGCATCAAAGGGCATGGCGCCCGGGGCGGCGGGCGCGTTCACGGTGCGGGCCAGGTCGTGCAGCGCGGGCTCCACCACACTCCAGCGCTCCAGGGCGTCGAGCAGCGTGGGGGCCACGGGGCTGGCGTCGATGCAGCGGCGCGCATCCGTCGACACCACCACCAGGCGGCCATCGCGCAGGCCGTTACGCAGGGTGGCGAGTTTCATGGCGCCACTCCGGCCGCCGGCTGCAGCGGCAGCACCGGGTCGAAGATGGCGACGGCCCGTGTCCAGCCTGCCGAGGCGCCGCGCACCTTGACCGGAAAACACGAGATGTAAAAGCCGCTGGCGGGCAGCGCCTCCAGGTTGTGCAGCTTTTCGAGGTGGCAGTAGCCAATGTCGCGCCCAGCCTTGTGGCCCTCCCAGATCAGCGATGCGTCGCCGCTTTCGGCATAGCGCTGCGCGGTGTAGGCAAAGGGGGCATCCCAGCTCCAGGCGTCGGTGCCTGTCAGGCGCACGCCGCGCTCCAGCAGGTACATGGTGGCCTCGTAGCCCATGCCGCAACCCGCGCGCGTGTAGCCCGCCGTGCCGTAGGCGCTGCCAGCGCGGGTGTTGACCACCACAATTTGCAGCGGCTGCAGCGTGTGGCCGATGCGTGCCAGCTCCGCTTCCACGTCTGCAGCCTGCACCACGTAGCCGTCAGGCAGGTGGCGAAAGTCCAGCTTCACGCCGGGCTGGAAGCACCAGTTCAGGTCCACCTCGTCGATGGACAGCGCGCGCTGCCCGCCATCCATGGTGGACGCAAAGTGGTAGGGCGCGTCCAGGTGGGTGCCGTTGTGGGTGTTGAGCTGCACGTCCTCCACCGCCCAGGATTCGCCGTCGGGCAGGTCTTCCTTCTGGAGGCCTGGAAAGAACTGCGCTAGGTCCGCAAAGCTCATCTGGTGGTCGATGTAATGGATGCGCGGGCCCAGGCCCGGCGGGTCGGAGACAACATCGTTTTCAAGGTGCATCGAGATATCGACGATGCGGCGCGCAGGTGTGGCGAGCGTGGTGGTCATGGCGGGGTCAGGTGGAAAGGTCGAAACAAGGCGATCAGGATTCGGCCGTGAAGCCGGTCTGCTTGATGAGGCCGCGCCACTGGTCGGCGTCGGCCTTGAGCATCTGCGCCAGCTGCGCGGCGGTGGAGGGTTTGACCTCCAGGCCGTACTGCTTGCCGTACTCCACCACCTCGGGCTGGTTCAACGCGGCCTGCAAGGCATCGGATGCGCGTTTGATGGTCTCGGGCGTGGCCTTGCCGGGCAGAAAGAAGCCGTACCACTCGCTGACCTTGAGGGGGTAGCCCAGCTCCGTCAGCGTGGGCACCTGCGGCAGGAACGGCGAACGCTTGCTGCCCGCAATGGCCAGCACGCGCAGCTTGCCGCCCTTGCCATGCTGCAGGTAGTCGCCAATCGGCCCCCAGAACGCGGGGATCTGCCCGCCCAGCAGGTCTTGCATGCCGGGCACCGTGCCCCGGTAGGCGATGTGGCGCATGTCGATCTTGCTGAACTGGCCCAGCAGCACGCCCACCATGTGTGGCATGGAGCCCGCGCCGGGGCTGCCGTAGTTGGCGCTGCCGGGGTTGGCGCGCATCCAGTCCAGCAGGTCGGCCAGCGTGCGCACGCTGTCGGGCACACCGGGGCCCACGGCCAGGCCGTGGTCGAACATGGCGCCCAGTGACACGGGCGCCACGTCGTCCAGCGTGTAGCGCAGCTTGGGGTAGGTGTAGGGGTAGATGGACAGCATGGACGACGGCGTGATGAGCAGGCTGGTGCCATCGGCCGGGCTGTCGCGCAGGTTGAGGATGCCGATCTGCCCGCCTGCGCCGGGCTTGTTGTCCACCACCAAGGATGCTGCGTAGTGGCCGCGCATGCGGTCGCCCACACGGCGCGCCAGCGCATCGGCCGTGCCCCCGGCCGGAAAGCCCGAGATGATGCGCGCCATGTCGGGCATGGCATCTTTGCTGGCCTGCGCCCAGGCGGCAGGAGCACCGCCCAGGGTGGGCAGCAGGGCGGCAGAAAGCTGGGTGAAACGGCGGCGGGTGAACATGGTGTCTGTCTCCTGTTGGAATGGATAGAAGTTGCAGCGACACCCCGCAAGCCAGATCTGACAGGGCCTGCAGCGGGTGGCATGAAAAAATTATACGAACGTACAAATTCAAATCGACTGGGGTTTGTACGAGTGTTCAATAAATTTATACAACCGTATAAACCAGCCTATGCCCAAATCCCGATCCACCCCCCAGACTGCGGCCACCGTGCCCGCCACCCCTGCCGCGAAAGCCCCGGCGCGCAAGCGTGCTGCGGCCCGCAGCGCCACCAGCGAAGAAGAACTCGCCCCCAATCGCCAGGCCAACATCCTGCAGGCGGCCGAGCGGCTGTTTGCCACGCGTGGTTTTCATGGCGTGTCGATCCGCGACATTGCCGACGAAGCCGGTGTGCCGCTGGCGCTGGTGGGCTACTACTACGGACCCAAGCTCTCGCTGTACCACGCCATCTTTCACGCGCATGCGGGCTACATCGATGTGCGGCTGCAGTCACTGGCCCAAGCCCAGCAGGCGGCCCCACCCGGTCAGCTTCTGGACGAAATCGTCAAGGCCTTCGTGCTGCCCGTGCTGGAGGTGGCCAGCCAGCCTGCAGGTCACCACTTTCTGCGGCTGCTGTCGCGCGGCATGAACGACCACCTGGAAGAAGACGAGCCCATCATCCGCGAGCTGTTCGACCCGCTGGCCCATGCGTTCATTGATGCGATTGCCGCCGCCCTGCCCCAGGCCACGCGCAGCCAGGCCGCATGGTGCTACCAGTTCGCGCTGGGCGCGCTGCTGCACCATGTGAACGACCAGCGCATCGAGCGCCTGTCGTACGGCCAGAACCAGCCGGGCGACGAGGCTGCAGCGGGGCCACTGCTGGTGCGTTTCATCGCGCAAGGCATGCGTGGCGCCTGTGAAGGCGCGGTGCACTGACGCCGAACCGCTGACACGCCCACCCCGATCACCCGCACTGCCGCGCGAGCGCCGCATGCCAGGCACAGCCACGCCCATTTTTCTGGTCCCTGCCCACCGCCACCCCAGGTGGCTGGGGCCCTGCGCTGCCGCCCCACCCTGGGCATCGGCACGCCAGACCGGCGCACCCTAGCCGCACCGCTTTCGGCGCACACAACGCGCTGACGCCCTCCCCCGTTGAACTGCGTTTTCGGAACAGCCCTGGCTGCGCCGTGGACCGGTTCGCCCTCCGCTTGCCCCTCACCCATCGAAAGACACCATGAAACCTCGCACCTCCCCCACGCCCCACCTCTTCCACCCTCGGGCCCGTCGGCGCTGGACACGCGCCCTGGGCACCGCTGCAGCCCTGTCTGCCACCACCCTCGCCGCGCAGGCACAGCCAGCATCCGGCCCCGGACTGCAGCTGTATGGCCTGGTCGATGCCGCAGTGGGCCGCTTTGCGGGCCCCGCCGCCGGCATCAATGCGCAAGACCGCGCCGTGACCAAGCTGGACGGTGGCGGCATGTCCACCAGCCACTGGGGCGTGCGCGGCACCGAAGACCTGGGCGGCGGGCTGTCGGCGCAGTTCGAGCTGTCGTCCTTTGTGCGCAACGACTCCGGCGCCACCGGTCGCAGCGACGCGCTGCCCGTGCCCGTGAATGTGGCGGCCGACCCGGTGTTCTCGCGCGCCGCCTGGGTGGGTGTGTCGCACCGCGACTGGGGCCGCGTGCGGCTGGGCAACGTCACATCGCTGCTGTTCCTGAACTCCATCACCTCCAACGCGTTTGGCGACTCCACCGTGCTGGGGCCGCTGAACCTGGTCACCTTCATCGGCAGCCCGCTCACCGGTGGCACGGCATGGGCCAACTCGGTGGTGTATGACAGCCCCAACGTCGCGGGCTTCAATGCCTCGGTGGCGCACGCTATCTCTGAAGGCCAGGGCGGCGGCAACAACGCTGCGCGCCTGGCCTACGCCCGAGGCCCGTGGGCCGCATCGCTGGCATGGCAGAGCGTGAAGAAGAACCCCGGCACCTTCGCCGACGGCACCTCGCCCAACGACACACGCGCCTGGCAACTGGCGGCGTCGTACGACTTCGAGGTGGTCAAGCTGTTCGCCCACCTGGGCCGCATCGACAACCGGGGCACGGCCGCTGCGCCGCTCAACCTGTCGTATCGGGTGTGGGATGTGAGCGCCGCTGTGCCCGTGGGTGCAGGCCGTGTGCTGGCGGGCTACGCGGTGCGCCGCACCAGCGACACCGTGGGCCCCGTGCCTGCCACGGTGGCGGGCGGCAATGTGGAGCGCAAGGTGTTCACCCTGGGGTATGACTATTTCCTGTCCAAGCGCACGGACCTGTATGCCATGGTGATGCGCGACAGCACCCAGACCCGCACACTGCCTGCGCCGCCGTCTGTAGTCAGCGCACAGGGCACCGGCTTTGCGGTGGGGGTGCGCCACCGGTTTTGATCCGTTTTTCAGAAAGGTTTACGGAGAGTCCCAGGGTTGGGGCGCCTTTGGGCGCCCCTTTTTTATCAAGCGCCGCTCCCGGCCTCCGCGGGTCCACGATTCACTCCGCCCCCACCGCCTGCCGCAGCACACACACAAACTCCCCCGCCGCTTCGTCGTAATCCCAGCGCGCGGCATAGCGGGCCCAGCCCCCCACGGCTGCGCCTGAGGCTTCTACCGTCAGCACCACCAGGCTGTTGGGGCTGCCGTGGCGCAGGCGGTGCGATACCGCCGTGCCCGCGCGGCAGGCCCACAGGCCCGGCAGGGGCTGCAACACGCTGGGTTCATGCACGTGGCCTGACAGCAGCATATGGGCACCCGCCGCGCGCCAGCGTTGCAATGCTTCGTCCGCCCGGTGGGGCCGGTGCGCGCGGTCGGCGGCGTCGCGGGACACCAGGGGGTGGTGGCTGGCCACGATGCGCCAGGCATCTGGCGGGGCGCGCGCCAGCAGCATGGCCACATGATCGATCTGCGCCGACGACAGGCTGCCCCGCTCGTGCCGCCAGGCGCGGGTGGTGTTCACGCCCACCACATAAAAGGCGCCCATCTGCCGCACGGGCTCCTGGTCGATGCCGAACTGGTGGGCATAGCGCTCGTAGGCGCGGCCCCAGCGCATCCACCAGGCAAACAGCGGCAGGTCGTGGTTGCCCGCCAGCACCAGGGTAGAGCGGGCATGCAAGCCTTTGACAAAACGCGCGGCCTGCTCAAACTGCACGGCGGTGGCGCGCTGCGTCAGGTCGCCGGACACCACCACCATCGCCACGCCCAGCCGCTGCGCCAGCCGTTGGGCCGCCGCACACACCGCAGGATCGTGTGCACCGAAGTGCAGATCCGAGAGGTGCATCAAAACGGTCATCGGTGCTTTCAGGTCAATGTCATGCAGGCATGAGGCCGGGCACCGACGCAGGTTCTGGCGCCGGAACAAGGGCGCCTTGGGTCTCGCCCTCCTGCTCATCATCGCGCATCAAGGTGGTGGGCGCCACCAGCCACAGCGGGCGCTCGCTCAGGCGGAAATGCAGGGGCGGCACCATCCATTCGCGCTCGCCATCAAACGCCAGCTTGACTTGTGGTGGGCGCCAACTGGCGGGGGTGACGGTCAGCTCGGTACAGGCCATGCTGACCACGGCATTGTCTTTGTGCAGCTGCCCCGTGGCCGCGTTCCACACCGTGCGCGCTATGGCCCAGCGGCCTTGGGGCTTGAGCATGACCACGGCCAGCTTGCCGCCGTCGGCCACGGTTTGCGCCTGCGGCAGGCCCATGCGGTCGAGCTGTAAAGGGTTGTTGCCCACAAACAGCGTGGTGACCAGGTGCTCCTCCTGCTGCGCCTGGGCACCACGGTCGGTCTTCATCACTACGCGCCAGCGGCGGCCCGCCGAGGGGCGGAACATGCTCCATACCGCAGCCGCCACGGCCACCCAGCGCTTTCGACCAAAGCGGCGCGAGGCCATTTCGCGGTCGGCCAGCATCTTGGGGTACAGGCCCACACTGGCGTTGACCACAAACATGCGCCGGTTGACAAAACCGACCTGCACCGGGCGCAGGTCGCCGTTGCGCAGCGCCTGCAGCAGGTCTTGCACGGCGGTTTCGGGGTCCAGCGCCAGGCCGTGTTCGCGACTGAAGTAGTTGAAAGTGCCCATGGGCACCACCCCCAGTGGCACCCCCGCCAGCAGCGCCGCCGAGGCCACGGCGTTGATGGTGCCGTCACCCCCTGCCGCCACCACCAGCCCGCCATCGGCCAGCGCAGCCTGCGCGGCATCGCGCGCCAGCTGCACGATGTCGCCGCGCTGGTCGGGCACATGCCAGACCACGTCGTGCTCCTGCAAGGCGGGCACGCCTTCCAGCTTGGCGCGCAGCAGGTCCAGGTCGGCCCCGGGGCGCTTGGGCACCACTAGGTGGATGGGCCCGTGGGGACGGACAGGATGGGGATGCTCGGAAGGGGTCATGGTTCGACGGCTGCGTCAGGAGGCAACGCCTGGAGCGTCGGGCACGGATTGTGCCGGGGAGCCCCCTGCAGCCATCCTGAATTGTGTAATGCGGTGACCTGAATGATCGCCCCGCCGCGCCCCTGCCGCAGCCAGCAGCTGCGCCCTTGCCCTGTCAGAGTTTGCCGACAGACGCCCCATGGCAAGGGGGCATACACCTTCGCTGTGGCGGGGTGTAGGGAACTCGGTTACAACGCCCGGCTCCCTCATATTGACTTCCAAAACAAAACGCAGAAAGCCACCAGCACTCGATGACGACAACGACACTCACGACCCCGATGGACCTTGCCGCGCTGGGGGCGCTGCTGGCGCGCTACCCGATGGAATGGTGGGTGGCAGGCATGGTGGCCTCGGCCCTGGTGGGCGCGCTGGCCTTGGTCGGCTTGCGAACCGCGCAGCACCACAGCCCGCCGCTGCGCAGGTTTTTGCCCGCGCAGGCGTATGGGGTGGTGCTGGCCGCCATGGGAGCCAGCGCATTCGCACTGGTGCTGGCGGGCGCCACGATGGCCGAACTGGCCGAAAGCTGGAGCGAGGGCGGCCGTTGGGGAACACTGGACGATGCCATTGCGCAAGGACTGCGCACGCACGCCGACACGGCCGTGCTGCAGTGGTTTGCGGTGCTAACGCACCTGGGCGATTCGTGGGTGCTGACTGGGTGCACCGTGGTGGTGGCGGCGCTGCTGTGGGCGTGCCAGCAGCGCCTACTGGCCACCGGCTGGCTGGTGGCCCTGGCGGGCAATGGTGCACTGACCAAGATCCTGAAAAAACTGTTCGAACGCGTGCGGCCGGAACACGAACATGGCATTGCACAGGCCCACGGTTTCAGCTTTCCAAGCGGGCACAGCAGCGCGTCGATGGCGGCCTTCGCCATGCTGGCCTACCTGGCTACCCGCCTGCTGCCAAGGCCCTGGCACCTGCCTGCGGTGCTGGCAGCGGGTGCGCTCATCTTCACCACTGGCTGGAGCCGCGTGGTGCTGCAGGTGCACTACGCCAGCGATGTGCTGGCGGGCTGGCTGCTGGCGGGCACCTGGGTGCTGTGCACGGTGCTGATCATGGAGAGTGTGTCGCGCTGGCGTGGTTCACAAAACCGCCTGGTGCAGGCCTGAGCGTCTGTCGCCTTCATTCAGATGGCGACCAGATTGCGAATTCCCTTGGCTTCCATCTCGCTGCCCGGGCCGCGCGCAATCACTTCGCCGCGCTCCATCACCAGGTAGTCGTCGGCCAGCTCCTGCGCGAAGTCGTAGTACTGCTCGCACAGCAGGATGGCCATTTCACCCTTGTCGGCCAGCATGCGAATGACGCGGCCGATGTCTTTGATGATGCTGGGCTGGATGCCTTCGGTGGGCTCGTCGAGGATCAGCAAACGCGGGCCGGGGGCCAGGGCACGGGCGATGGCCAGCTGCTGCTGTTGCCCGCCGGATAGGTCACCACCCCGGCGCTTGAGCATCTGCTTGAGCACGGGAAACAGCTCGTACAGGTGCGGGGGCACGGGCGTGGAGCCGCTTTTGTAGGCCAGGCCCATGCGCAGGTTTTCTTCTACCGTGAGGCGGCCGAAGATCTCGCGGCCTTGGGGGACGAAGCCGATGCCTGCTCTCGCCCGGTCATAGGGAGTGGTTTTGTCGATGGGTTTGCCATCGAACGTGATGCCCCCGCTTTTGATGGGGACCAGGCCCATGAGGCTTTTGAGCAGCGTGGTTTTGCCGACGCCGTTGCGGCCTAGCAGGACGGTGACTTTGCCGGCCTGGGCGGTGAGGCTCACGTCGCGCAGGATGTGGGAGCCGCCGTAGTACTGGTTGATATTTTGGACGGTGAGCATGGTGGTTTTGAGTGTTTTTGGCCTCTAGCGCTTTTCCTTCAAGCGCAAGCAGCTATTGTTTTTATAGTATTGGACATCCCCTGCCCATTCGGGCTGAGCTTGTCGAAGCCCTCCGCTGATCGATCCCCATGCCTTTGCCAAGGGCGGGAGCCGGGGTGTGCGCCCGGCGGCGCAGTAACTTTCTCTTGTGTCGCCAAAAGAAAGTCACCAAAGAGAAGGCGACCCTACACGCTGCGTCCCTTCGCTTCGCTGCGGGCAACCTGCGGTGCTCGCGTCCAGCGGGGTCTCGCTCGAACTCGCTCCACTGCGTTGCGCTCAGACAATCGCGAGCCCTGATCCGCTGGCCGCTGCGCTCCTCGGCGCATCCTGAAGGGAACCCGGGGAGCGGACATCCATTCGGGCCATTGCTTCGCTCGGCCCAGTTTGCGCAGCGCGTGGCGCTTGCGCCCGCGAGGTGAGGCCGAGCGAAGCAAAGGCCCGTGTGGCTGTTCGGCTGTTGGATGTTCGGGTGCCCAACCCCCTGCTGGCTGCGCCTGCGGCGGGGCGGTTGCGGGGTGGCATGGGCGTCGGAGCGCCCATGCTTCGTGATCTGACTCGCCGTGGTTGTCCGAGCGGCGCGCCGCAGGCGCGCAGCGAGTTCTGCGGCGCACCCCGCGACCGCCCAGACGCAGGTTTGCCCCTTCGCAACGCGAAGGGTTCGCAGACTGGGGGTCGCCTTTCTTTTGCTTACTTTTCTTTGGCGAAGCAAAGAAAAGTGAGTCGCCCGCCGGGGCGATAACCCGGCTTCCGCCTTCAACACAAGCGCGCTTTTCAAACCAGCACGCCCAGGCTTCGACAGGCTCAGCCCGAACGGATAGCGGACGTTCTCAAGACCAAAGGAACCAGAGCGGCAAAGCACCATCACCGCCCCAAATAAACCTCAATCACCCGCTCATCCGCCTGCACCTGGTCCAGCGTCCCCTGCGCCAGCACAGACCCATCGCACAACACCGTCACGATCTCCGAAATGGTGCGAATGAAAGACATGTCGTGCTCTACCACCATCAGCGAATGCTTGCCCTTGAGTGTCAAAAACAGCTCCGCAGTGCGCGCGGTTTCCTCATCCGTCATCCCCGCCACCGGCTCATCCAGCAACAACAACTTGGGGTCCTGCATCAGCAGCATGCCAATCTCGAGCCACTGCTTTTGCCCATGGCTCAGATTCCCCGCCATGCGCGCCACGCTGTCTGCCAGATGAATCGTGTGCAGGATCTCGGCCAGCCGGTCCGACTGCATTGAGTCGAGACGGAAGAACATGCTCGACGTCACGCCCTTGTGCGTCTTCAAGGCCAGTTCCAGGTTCTCGAACACACTGAGCTGCTCAAACACCGTGGGCTTCTGAAACTTGCGGCCGATCCCCAGGCTAGCGATCTCCGGCTCGTTGTGGCGCAGCAGGTCGATGGTCGAGCCGAAATACACCGTGCCGCTGTCCGGCCGCGTCTTGCCGGTGATGATGTCCATCATCGTCGTCTTGCCCGCACCATTGGGGCCGATGATGCAGCGTAGCTCGCCGGGTGCGATATCGAGGCTCAGGTTATTGATGGCTTTGAAGCCGTCAAAGCTCACGTTCACGTCTTCCAAATACAGGATGCGGCCGTGGGTGATATCCACCTCGCCGGGCGTGGCGATGCGCGAGAAGCCTGCAGTGCGGCCACCCGATTCGGTCTGGCCCAGGGCAGCAGGTGCCAGCCTGGCCTGAATGCGCCGCGCGCCTTCGTCCATCAGATCAGGCGTCATGGCGCGGCTCCTTCGGTCTTCTTGTTGTTGTTCTTCTTCAATTTCTTGACCAGGCCCACCACACCATCGGGCAGGAACAGCGTGACGGCGATGAACAGCGCGCCCAGAAAGTACAGCCAGAATTCTGGCGCCGTCACGGTGAGCCAGCTCTTGGCACCATTGACGATGAACGCCCCCACGATGGGCCCGATCAGCGTGGCGCGGCCACCCACTGCAGCCCACACCGCGATCTCGATGGAGTTGGCGGCACTCATCTCGCCGGGGTTGATGATGCCGACCTGGGGCACATACAGCGCGCCCGCCACGCCACACATCATGGCGCTGATGGTCCAGATGGTGAGCTTGTAGGGCAGCGGCGAGTAGCCCGAGAACATGACGCGCGTTTCGGCATCACGCACCGCCTGCAGCACGCGGCCAAACTTGCTGCGCACCAGCCAGCGGGCCAGCAAAAAGAACACCAGCAACGTCACGCCCGTGAGCACGAACAGCGTCATGCGCATGTTCTGTGTGGCCAGTGGCATGCCCAGAATGCGCTTGAAGTCGGTAAAGCCGTTGTTCCCGCCAAAGCCCGTCTCGTTGCGAAAGAACAGCAGCATGGCCGCATAGGTCATGGCCTGGGTGATGATGGAGAAATACACACCCTTGATGCGCGAGCGGAAGGCGAAGTAGCCGAACACAAACGCGATCACGCCGGGCACCGCCACGATGAGGATTAAGGTGGCCACAAAGCTGTCGGACAGCGCCCAGTGCCAGGGCAGCTCCTTCCAGTCGAGGAACACCATGAAGTCGGGCAGGTCGCTCTTGTAGTTGCCGTCGCGGCCGATCTGGCGCATGAGATACATGCCCATCACATAGCCACCCAAAGCGAAGAACAGGCCGTGGCCCAGGCTCAGGATGCCGGTGTAGCCCCAGATCAAGTCCATGGCGAGTGCGCAGATGGCGTAGCACATGATCTTGCCGAGCAGCGCCACGGCGTAGTCGCTGAGGTGGAATGCGCTGCCTGCGGGCACCCACAGATTGAGTACGGGCGCCACGGCGCACACCACGATGAGCGCCACGATAAAGGCTGACCAGCCGCTACGGGTTAGCAGCGGTGCCGGAGCAGGAAGTTGGATAGGAGATGGCGTAGTCATATCAGTCTGTCTCTATCGGCCTCAATCGGCCGTACGCCCCTTGACCGCAAAGATGCCCTGCGGTCGCTTCTGGATGAAGATGATGATGAAGACCAGTACGGCGATCTTGGCCAGCACGGCGCCCGTCCAGCCTTCGAGGAACTTGTTGAGCACACCCAGGCCCAGCGCGGCATACACGGTGCCGGCCAGCTGGCCCACGCCGCCCAGCACTACCACCATGAACGAGTCCACGATGTAGCTCTGCCCCAGGTCGGGCCCCACGTTGCCCACCTGGCTCAGCGCGCAGCCCGCCAGGCCCGCGATGCCCGAGCCCAGCGCAAAGGCATAGGTATCCACCCGCGCCGTGTTCACGCCCATGCACGAGGCAATGGGCCGGTTCTGCGTAACACCGCGCACAAACAGGCCCAGGCGCGTTTTGCTGATGAGGAAGGCCACACCGGCCAGCACCGCCAGCGCGAAGGCGACGATGATCACGCGGTTCCAGGGCAGCTGCAGGTTTTCCATGAGCTGCACGCCGCCGCTCATCCACGCGGGGTTTTCCACGCCCACGTTTTGCGCACCGAACACGGTGCGCACCAGCTGCTGCAGCATCAGGCTGATGCCCCAGGTGGCCAGCAACGTCTCCAGCGGGCGGCCATACAAGAAGCGGATCACGCTGCGCTCCAGCACCGCTCCCATCAGGGCTGACGCCATGAACGCCACCGGCACGGCCGCGACCAGGTACCAGTCGAACGCACCCGGAAAGTACCGCTGGAACACACCCTGCATCACATAGGTGGCATAGGCGCCGATCATCATCAGCTCACCGTGGGCCATGTTGATCACGCCCATCAGCCCGTAGGTGATGGCCAGGCCCAGCGCCACCAACAGCAGGATGGAGCCCAGGCTGATGCCGGTGAACAGCGCGGCCAGCTTCTCGCCCCACTGCAGACGGCCTTCCACCGCTGTCAGCGCGGCCTGGATGGCGGCTTTGACCTGAGGATCCTGTTCATTGCGCAGCTGCTCCAGCAGCACGGTGCGCGTGCCGGGGTTGCCGCTGGTGGCCAGATACTGCGCGGCCTTCAGGCGTTGCGACGCATCGCTGCTCGCCAGCAGGATGCGCGCGCGGATGGCTTCGAGCCGGGCTTGCAGGGCAACGTCCTTCTCGGCGGCAAGGGCCTTCTCGATGAGGGGCAGACGCGCCTCGTCGGTCTCTTCGCGCAGCGCGTCGATGGCGGTGCGGCGCTGGGCCACATCGGGCGACAGCAGTTGCAGCGAAGCCAGCGCTGCGTCGAACTCGCCCCGCATGCGGTTGTTGTTGACGATGTCTTCGGCATCGTCGGGCACAGGCACCTCGGCGCCACTCACCGGGTCGTAGCCCTTTTCGTCCTTCATGACGATGGCCTTGTCGCCTGCGATCTTGACGGCGTCTTCGCCCATCGCGCGGATGAAGGCCAGCGTGGCGTCGTCGGGGGTGGCAATGGCCTGCTGCAGCGCGGCGATGCGCTCGTCGGTATCGCCACTGGCCATGGCCCGCGCCGCCTCGGCCGTGAGTGCGTGCGCCTGCACGGCTGCACACAGCAGCAGGCAGGCGATCAGGCGAGAAAAAATGGAAGCAAGCATGACGAGGGCTGTGTGAAAAAGCAGTGGGCCGCAGAGCAGGCGCGATCTAAGAGCGAGGGCCGCCGCGCAAGGGCCGCCCCGCCGCGCTGGCGGCGTCCCCCCTCCCACGCGCAAGCGTGAGAGAGGGGGTGAAGGCGCGCAAGCGCCTCAGGGGGGTGCTCAGAGTTTCGACTTGCCGTCCGGCTCGTCCTTCTTCTTGTCGTTGCCTTCGATGTACGGGCTCCATGGCTTGGCCTTCACAGGGCCAGGGGTCTTCCACACCACGTTGAACTGGCCATCGGCCTTGATCTCGCCGATGAACACGCTCTTGTGCAAGTGGTGGTTCTTCTCGTCCATCTTGCTGACGATGCCCGACGGTGCCTTGAAGGTCTGGCCAGCCATGGCGGCAATCACCTTGTCGGTGTCAGTGCTCTTGGCCTTGGTCACGGCCTGGGCCCACATGTTGATGCCGATGTAGGTGGCTTCCATCGGGTCGTTGGTGAGCGGCTTGTCCTTGTGACCGGCAATGCCCTTGGCCTTGGCGTAGTCGCTCCACTTCTTGATGAACTCGGTGTTGGCCGGGCTCTTGATGGACTGGAAGTAGTTCCAGGCGGCCAGGTGGCCCACCAGCGGCTTGGTGTCCACGCCGCGCAGTTCTTCCTCGCCCACCGAGAAGGCGACCACAGGCACGTCCTTGGCCTTCAGGCCTGCGTTGCCCAGTTCCTTGTAGAAGGGCACGTTCGAGTCGCCGTTGATGGTGGAGACCACCGCCGTCTTGCCGCCCTGGCTGAACTTCTTGATGTCGGCCACGATGGTTTGGTAGTCAGAGTGGCCGAACGGGGTGTACTTCTCGTCGATGTCGCTGTCCTTCACGCCCTTGGACTTGAGGTAGGCGCGCAGGATCTTGTTGGTGGTGCGGGGGTACACATAGTCGGTGCCCAGCAGCACCCAGCGCTTGGCACTGCCGCCGTCCTTGCTCATCAGGTAGTCCACCGCAGGGATGGCTTGCTGGTTGGGCGCGGCACCGGTGTAGAACACGTTCTTGGACAGCTCTTCACCTTCGTACTGCACCGGGTAGAACAGCAGGCCGTTCATTTCTTCAACCACTGGCAGCACCGACTTGCGCGACACCGAGGTCCAGCAGCCGAAGATGACCGAAACCTTGTCCTGGCCAAGCAGTTGCTTGGTCTTTTCAGCGAACAGGGGCCAGTTGGAAGCCGGGTCCACCACCACGGGTTCGAGCTTCTTGCCCAGCACGCCGCCCTTGGCGTTGATCTCGTCGATGGCCATGAGCACGGTGTCTTTCAACACGGTCTCGGAGATGGCCATGGTGCCCGACAGGCTGTGCAGGATGCCGACCTTGATCGTGTCCTGGGCGTGGGCTGGCAGCGCAGACAGGCCAGCGAGCGTAGCGACGGCCGCAAGGGCTTTGAGGGAATAACGACGTTGCATGTGTGCTTCTCCGGTGGTGGTTTCAATCAATCAAACCGCTTCGCTCGCCGGTCCCTTGCGGGGCCCTGGGTGATCGAGCGATGGAATGGATTCTGGAGAGCGGGGCCTGCTTGGGAAATACGCCGGGTGGCGTACACGGTGGCACGGCGCGAACGCGTAAAGCCAGGTCACCCGCGTTGTGTCGGGTAGGCGAAACGCTATGCAATCAGTAGCTAATAGTGCTTTATATATAGGCGCTGGAGGCCAAAAACACTCAAAATCTGCGGCAATCCCGGTGGTGGAGAAACGCCCCTCGGATTTACGATGGGCGGCTAAGGCCCCAATAAGGAATGAACCCATGGTGAAACGACGCACAGTGCTCCTCGGCGGCGCCGCGACAGCGGGCGCGCTGGTCATTGGCTGGGGCGTGATGCCGCCGCGCCAGCGCCTGCACCCGTCCGACCCGCTGCCGCAGACCAGCGGGCAGGCCGCCTTAAACGGCTGGGTCAAAGTGGGGGCCGACAACACCGTGACGGTGATGATGGCCAAGTCTGAAATGGGCCAGGGTGCCCACACGGGCCTGGCCGCCATCCTGGCCGAAGAGCTGGACGCCGACTGGGCGCAGGTGCGGCTGGAGATGACGCCCATCGACGACATCTACAACAACCTCGCCACGGTGGTGGACGGCCTGCCCTTTCACCCCGACAACGATGGCTCGATGAAGGCCGTGGCCGGCTGGCTGACTGCCAAGACGATGCGCGAGGTGGGCGTGATGATGACGGGCGGATCGAGCAGCATCAAGGACCTGTGGCTGCCCATGCGCGAAGCTGGCGCCCATGCGCGTGCGATGCTGATCCGCGCTGCCGCTGCGCAGTGGGGCGTGCGGGCGACCGAGTGCACGGCCAACGCAGGCTGGGTAGAACACTCTGCAGGGCAGCGCGCCACCTTTGGCGAACTGGCCGCCCTGGCCGCGCAGCAGCCCATGCCGGGCAAGGTCACGCTGAAAGAGCCCGCGCAGTTCAAGCTGATCGGCAAGCCGCTCACGCGCATCGAGGCGCCGTCCAAACTCGATGGAACGGCCGTGTTCGGCATCGACGCCAACCCGCCCGGCCTGCTGCACGCCTGTCTCGTGATGTGCCCCACACGCGGCGGTAAGGTGGCCCGCTTTGATGCAGCCGCCGCCCAGAAGCTGCCCGGCGTGAAACACGTGCTCGAAGTGGCGCCCTACCACGGCGGCACGGGCGGCGTGGCCGTGATTGCCGACACGCCGTGGCACGCCAAAAAGGCCGCCGCCGCAGTCACCGTGGAATGGGACCACGGCCCCGCCGCCACCTTGTCGAGCGAAACCGTGATGGCGCGACTGGCCCAGGCGCTGGACCAGGCCAAAGGCTTTGGCTACCACAGCGCGGGCGATGTGGACGCGGCCATGCAAGGCGCTGCGACCACCATCACCGCCGACTACCGCGCGCCCTACCTGGCCCACGCCGCGCTGGAGCCGATCAACTGCACGGTGCAGTTCAAAGACGGCGCTGCCACCGTGTGGACATCCACCCAGGTGCCGGGCCTGGCGCGCCGCGCGGCGGCCAAGGCGCTGGGCATCGACGACGAAAAAGTGACCGTGCACCAGCTGCTGCTGGGTGGCGGCTTTGGCCGCCGGCTGGAGGCCGACTACGTGGCCCAGGCCGCCGCCATCGCCAAGGTGGCCGGTGGTGCGCCGGTGCAAACGCTGTGGAGCCGCGAGCAGGACACGCAGCACGACTTCTACCGCCCCGCGTGCATGGCGCGCTTCAAGGCCGGGTTTGATGCCCAGGGCCAACTGGTGGCGTGGCACAACGTGTCGGTGGGCCAGGCCATCGTGCCGCAGGTGCTGGTGCGCACCTTTGGCCTCGCAGGCGCAGGGCCGGACAAGACCACGTCCGAAGGCGCGTTCGACCAGCCCTACGAATGGCCCCATGCGCGCATTGCGCACGAGATCGTCGACCTGCCGCTGCCGGTCGGCTTCTGGCGCTCGGTCGGGCACTCGCACCAGGCGTTTTTCAAGGAAAGTTTTGTGGACGAGGCCGCAGCAGCGGCCAAGCAGGACCCGGTGGCGTTTCGCGCCGCACTGCTGCAAAAGCACCCGCGCCATCTGAAGGTGCTGCAAAAGGCGGCCGAGCTGGCGGACTGGGGAAAACCGCTGGCACCGGGTGCAGCGGGCGAGAAGCGTGCGCGCGGCGTGGCATTGCACCAGTCGTTCGGCTCCATCGTGGCGCAGGTGGCCGAAGTGTCGGTGGGGGCGGACAAGGCCATCCGCGTGCACCGCGTGGTGTGCGTTGTCGACTGCGGCGCGGCCATCAACCCCAACCTGATTGCGCAGCAGATGGAAAGCGGCGTGGTGTTTGGGCTCACGGCGGCGCTGTATGGCGAGATCACCCTGAAGGACGGGCAGGTGCAGCAGAGTAATTTTCACGACGTGCCGCTGCTGCGCATGGCCGACTGCCCGCGGGTGGAGACCCACATCATCGACAGCGCCGAGCCGCCCGAGGGCGTGGGCGAGCCCGGCGTGCCGCCCATTGCGCCTGCGGTGGCCAACGCCCTCTTCGCACTCACCGGCCAGCGCCTGCGCGCCCTGCCCCTGAAGCTGGCCTGAATCGATTCAAGGAACCATCATGCCCACCACCCTGCGCGTCAACGGCAAAGCCATCTCCGTCAACGCCGAACCCGACACCCCGTTGCTGTGGGTGCTGCGCGGCGAGCTGCACATGAACGGCACCAAGTTTGGCTGCGGCATGGCGCTGTGCGGCGCCTGCACCGTGCATCTGAACGGCGAGCCCGTGCGCGCCTGCATCACGCCCCTGTCGGCCGTGGGCGATGCCGACATCACCACCATTGAGGGGCTACAAGGCCCCGAGGCCACCGCCCTGCGCAGCGCGTGGACGGTGCTGGACGTGGCGCAATGTGGCTACTGCCAGAGCGGGCAGCTCATGTCGGCCTGCGCGCTGCTCAAGAAAAACCCCAAGCCCAGCGATGCGGACATTGATGCGGCAATGGGTGGCAATGCGTGCCGGTGTGGGACGTATCCTAGGATTCGGGCGGCGATTCATCGGGCGGCTGAGGGGCGGGGTTGATTTTTGGTTTTTTCTGCCGCTGGCGCTTGTCCATAAAGCGCTTATAGCTATTATTTTTGCAGCACACCTCATGCTATCGGCCATTCGGGCTGAGCTTGTCGGGGTCTGATCGGTTCAGCTGTCCGTTCGGGCTGAGCTTGTCGAAGCCTGGGCTTGTGCACTGGATTTGCCGCATGCCTGGTTGGAGGGCGGAGGCCGGGGTGTGCGCCCGGCGGCGCAGTAACTTTCTCTTGCCTCGCCAAGAGAAAGTCACCAAAGAGAAGGCGACCCTACACGCTGCGTCCCTTCGCTTCGCTGCGGGCAACCTGCGGTGCTCGCGTCCAGCAGGGTCTCGCTCGAACTCGCTCCACTGCGTTGCGCTCAGACAATCGCGAGCCCTGATCCGCTGGCCGCTGCGCTCCTCGGCGCATCCTGAAGGGAACCCGGGGAGCGGACATCCATTCGGGCCATTGCTTCGCTCGGCCCAGTTTGCGCAGCGCGTGGCGCTTGCGCCCGCGAGGTGAGGCCGAGCGAAGCAAAGGCCCGTGTGGCTGTTCGGCTGTTGGATATTCGGGTGCCCAACCCCCCTGCTGGCTGCGCCTGCGGCGGGGCGGTTGCGGGGTGGCATGGGCGTCGGAGCGCCCATGCTTCGTGCTCTGACTCGCCGCAGTTGTTCGAGCGGAGCGCCGCAGGCGCGCAGTGAGTTCTGCGGCGCACCCCGCAACCGCCCCGACGCAGGTTTGCCCCTTCGCACCGCGAAGGGGTCGCAGACTGGGGGTCGCCCTTTCTTTGGTGACTTTCTTTCGGCGACGCGAAAGAAAGTTACCGCGCTGCCGGGCGCGCTCCCCGGCCTCCGCCCACAAACCAGGCACACCGCCCCTAAACACACCAAAACCCCAACCCAGTTAGAGTATCGACCTCGCGCAACCCCTGGCCCGCCAGGCCTCTCCTCCCTCCCCATGTCCAACCTCGTCGTCCACGGCGGCACCCCGCTGCGGGGCCGCATCATTCCTTCTGCCAACAAGAACGCGGTGCTGCCCGTGCTTTGCGCCACGCTGCTTACCAACGAGCCGCTCAGGCTGCTCGGCGTGCCCGACATCACCGATGTGCGCAAGATCCTCGACATCTTCCGCACCCTGGGCAGCGATGTGCGCATGAACCATGCCACCGGCACGCTCGACCTGCACCATCACGCCACCACGTTCGACGCCGCCCTCCACCGCCTGCCCGAAGAGATGCGCTCGTCCATCATGCTGGTGCCCCCACTACTGGCGCGCTTTGGCGTGGCGCGGCTGGAGGACAACGTCAAGGGCTGCACCCTGGGCGTGCGCGAGATTGATCCGCATGTGGAGGTGTTCCGACGCTTTGGCGGCACGGTGGAACGGGCCGAGGGCTCGCTGCTGATCCGCAGCGCGGGCCGGCTGCAGGCCAACCACCACTGGCTGGACTACGCATCGGTCACCACCACCGAGAACTTCGTGCTGTGCGCCGCCACGGCCGAAGGCACGTCGGTGCTGACCAATGCCGCGTCGGAGCCGCATGTGCAGGAGTTCTGCCGCTTCATGACCATGATCGGCGTGCGCATTGAGGGCATGGGCACGTCGCGCATCACTGTGCACGGCGGCACCACCCTGCGCGGTGGCGAGTTCCGCTTTGACGAAGATTTTCACGAGATCACCACCTTCCTCGCCTTGGGTGCGATCACGGGGGGCGACGTGGTGGTGAAGAACAGCGCGCCCGAGAACTTTCCGCTCATCGACCGCACCTTTGCCAAGTTTGGCGTCACGATCACGCACGAGGACGGCTGGTCGCGCGCGCACTGCGCGGGCCCGCTCAAGGTGCAGACGCCGTTCACCAGCAATGTGCTGACCAAGGTGGAGGCGGCGCCCTGGCCGTACTTTCCGGTGGACCTGCTGCCCATCTTCATCGCCCTGGGTGTGCGGGCCGAGGGCAATGCGCTGTTCTGGAACAAGGTGTACGACGGCGCTTTAGGCTGGGCGGGCGAGCTGTCGAAGTTTGGCGCGCATGTGTTCCAGTCCGACCCGCACCGGCTGGTGACCTTTGGCGGCAACCCGCTGACCCCGGCCGTGGTCGAGAGCCCCTACATCATCCGCGTGGCGATTGCGCTCTTCATGGTGGCGGCGAGCACCCCCGGGCGCTCGGAGATCCGCAACGCCACACCCATCCGCCGCGCCCACCCGCACTTCGTGGAGAACCTGCGCAGCCTGGGCGTGCAGGTGGAGTGGACGAGCGAGGAGTGAGGAGCGGACGGTGCTCAGGCGGTAATAACGCCGTCTGCGTCTTCGTCCGGCTCGATGAGTACATGGACCGCAGGGGCCCCACCCTGCTGCACATCGGCGCAGTACACGGCGTTGCGCCCCGTGCCCTTGGCGCGGTACAGGGCCTTGTCGGCACGGTTGACCAGCTCTTCAAAGCCGATGCCCGAGCCCTTGTGCATCGTGGCCACACCGATGCTCACGGTGACCGAAGCGCTCGCACCCTGCTCATTCACGGGCACGCTCAACGCGGCCACATCGTGGCGCAGTGATTCGGCCACACGCAGGGCGCTGACGCCATCGGTTTCGGGCAATACGATCACAAACTCCTCGCCCCCGAACCGCGCCACGATGTCCACACCACTGCGCTTGCGCGCCGCGCAGGCCTGGGCCACGGCGCAGATCACGCGGTCTCCCGCAAGGTGCCCCCAGGCGTCGTTGACCGTCTTGAACAGGTCAATGTCCACCACCAGCAGGGACAGCGGGTGGTCAAAACGCTCGGTGCGTTTGCATTCGTTCGCGCCCAGTTCCATCAGCGTGCGCCGGTTGGCCAGGCCCGTCAGCGAGTCATTGGCGGCCAGCAGCTCCAGCGCGGTATTGAGCTCTTGCAGCAGCTTGTTCTGCTCCAGCAGCTGCTGGTTGATCTGCGCAATCTCGTCTTCCTTCTGCTTGCGGTCATGGATGTTGAAGGTGACGCCAATCAACCGCTTGCCGGGCGTGGCGCTGCTTCGGTCCATGATGCGGCCGTAGTTGGCAAACCAGATCCACTCGCCCGCCTTGGAGCGCAGCCGGAACTCGGCACGGTACTGCGGTGTGATGCCTGCCACATGGTCGGCCACCGCCTGCTTGACGCTTTCCAGGTCGCCAGGGTGGAACAGGCCAAAGATGTCCTGCACGCCCGTCACGATTTCGTCCTGGGTAAAACCCAGCTCCTCAAAGGTCTTGGTGGCCTTGTGGGTGACCTGGCCGCTGACCAGATCGTTCTCCCACAGGTCCAGCCCGGCGGCCTCCAGCACCAGCTCCAGCCGCTCCTTGTTCAGGTCTGCTTCATCACCCATGGCGGCAAAAACCCTTGATTCTTCAGGCCGACGGCATCGCCCCGGCGTAACCCATGTTGCGCAGCAAACCGGCAAACGAAGCCACGACTCCCGGGGTGTTGTAAAGCTGGGGGGCCGTTTGTACGGCGATCACGCTCACCATCTGGCCCGTGCTTTTGCCCGTGGCGGCGTCAAAGTACAGGGCTAGGTCGTCACTGGCGTTGGAGAAGCCTCGGCCCGTGCTTTCCGAGTAGTAGCAGATGGAGTCGGGGGCGATGACATCGGGCGCCAAGCTCGCAGACGAGTACATGATGAGGTTCTCGTTCAGGTTGTACAGATAGTGCGTCTCGGTGCTCAGGCTCGGGTCCTGTGTGTTGTCCAGGCGGATGATGCCCGAATCCAGCGACGCGCTGGACGTGGACTGCGTGACCGAGGTGATGAAAAAATTGGTCACCACCGCGTTGGCAGAGCGGCCGGTGATCGTGGTGATCGCACCGGCCACTGCAGCGGTGGCGGGCGGCGTGGCAGCCTGCAGCAGAAACTGCCCCAGCCCCCGCGCCTGCTCCAGCGTGCCCGGTATGTAGCTGCCCGACAACGCAAAGCCGTTGCCCGCGTTGGAGGGCCACATGGCAATGCCCGAATACCCGCCAAACCCGGCCACCACGCCACCCGCCAGGGTCTCCACGCGCGCAGCGGTGGAGGCGCCCAGCACGGCGGATTCCAGATCCACCAGCGTAGAGGCATCGCTGGCCAGCACAGCGGGGCACGGCGCAAGCTGCGCACCGCCGGTGAAGGTGGTCTGGGGCAGTTCGGGCACGGCACGGCCGGCGCCATCGCCGTTGACCACCCAGACCGCGCCCTGCGACATGGCCGCGCCAATGAGCGGCACGAGCGAATTGATGGGCCCGATCTCCACAGGGATCAAGGCGCCCAGCAGGGCACCGGTACTGGCCTCCATCACGGCCACGGTGTTGCTGACCGAGTTCTGCACCGCAGACAGCGTGAGGCTGTCGGCCGCATCGGGCGAGCCCATGATGGCGAGCACACAGGCGTTGGTGGCGCCGTCATAGTCCTGCACCGTGACCGTGCCGCTCCAGCCCTGACCAGCCAGCTCCTGAAGGATCGAACAAGCGTCGTGGTAGCTGCCGCCCCCCCCACTGGCCAAAACCGCTGCGCCCGCCGCAATCGATTGGAAATCGGCCAACCCATAGTTATAGACAACACCCATCTGGCGCCCCTCTCTTTTGGTATGGGAGGCACGATACGCCTGCCCGGTTGGTTGTCAATCCGCTGCATCCCATGCGGGCCCAGGGCGCCAACGTGGTATGACCCGGATCAAGGGCACGCAAGTTCTGCGCCCAAGAACCGCACGGCCAACACCCGCAGCTGAGCGCACCAGGACGGAAAGCACTCTGGCCTCGCGGTGCGCCATCGCCTATGCTCTGTCTGCGTTGCAGTTTTGTTGTTGTTTTTCCTGGCAGATGCCTACCCACACCATGAGCCTCCCCGATAAATCCCCCGTCTACGGCACCGAAGATCTGCTGATCAGCCTGTGCAACTCCGTCACCCGGGTCTTGAACGTGGCCACCCACAGCCAGATCCACTACTCCGGCATGGTGCAACGCATCAGCAAGACGTGCCTCAAGCCCGACATCGGCTGTTTTGTGCTGTTCGATGGCGGCTTCTCGGGGCTGGTCATCATCAACTTCTCGGCCCAGGCCGCGATGGAGCTGTATGCCAACTACCTGCTGAACATGGGCATGTCCAAGGACGATCTGGTCAGCTCCTACACGTCGGACGAAGTGAGCAATGTGATGGGCGAGCTGATGAACCAGGTGGTGGGCGACTTCACCGGCAAGGTGCGCCGCGAGCTGCAGACCCACATCACCCAGAACCAGCCCAAGATGCTGGTGCTGAACAAGCAGGTGATGCTGAGCGTGGACGCCAACCTGGACAAGCCCGAAGCCCGGCGTGTGACCTTCTACACCAGCAACAACAACATCTTCTACCTGGAACTGGCCATCGACCGCACCGAGTTCATCAAGCTCTACGACTTCGAGGCGCAGGAAGTGCCGGATGCCGACGCGCTGATGGCCCAGTCGCAAGAAGCCCCTCCCGTGCCCGCGCCACCGCCTGCGGGGGGGCAGGACGACACGGACGCGCTGCTGAAGTCGCTGGGGATGTAGTTGATTCAAAAATAATAGCTATAAGCGCTTGTCAAATAAGCGCTACAGCCGTTTTTTGACCCAACTAGGCCACTGAAACCGAGAAATCGGCTGTTCGTGAGGGTCTGGCAGGGCCGCCCTCTAGGCGGCGGGCGCAGGCGGGGTGCACACCCGGCGAGCACGGCAACGACGAGGGCGGCCCTGCCAGACCCTCACCCTTCGAGCCGGGGTGGCAGCAGGCGCATCGCTGCGCTGCGCTGCGTTGCGTTGCGTTGCGTTGCGTTGCGGATTTTGCCAAGGCGGCCAGCCTTGGCCGCAGCCCGCGCCTTGCGCTGCACCCGCTGCCACCTCGGCGCACAGCCGATTTCTCGGTTTCAGTGGACTAGGGCGAACCACTCCCTTCAGAAGACATGCGGGGCATGCGTCCTACACCCGCCCCCGCGCAACACTGACCGGGGCCGCCGGGCCAGGGCCTAAGCTGAAACGCTCATCACCCTGCCACTCGAAGGAGCCCACCATGCCACGCGGAACCTGGAGCGCCAAACGCGAGCGCCAGTACGAACACATCAAGGACAGCCTGCTGGAACGCGGCAAGGACGAAGACACGGCCGAGGAAATAGCGGCCCGCACGGTCAACAAGGAACGCGCACAGCACGGCGAAAGTAAAACCGCCGCCCCTCAGACCCTGCGTGCCACGCCTGCGCCCGTGCGCGGAGGCAGGAACTCGCGCCGTGGCCCGCAGGGGCGCACCCGGGATCAGCTCTACGAAGACGCCAAACGCCAGGGGATCAAAGGGCGCTCAAAAATGAACAAGCAAGAGCTGGAGAAGGCTGTGGGCCGCTGACGCGCGGCCTACGGCGGTCACACTGGCTCTTCAAAATTCATAGCTACCAGCGCTTTAGCAACAAGCGCTAGCGGCCAAAAAACACCAAAAATCTATCCCTCAAACTGCGGGTGCAGCTGCCGGATGCGATTCATGGCCATGGCCGCCGCTGCGGTGCGCGTCTCCACCCCCAGCTTGGCGAACACGCGCTCCAAGTGTTTCTTCACCGTGGCGGGGCTCGCGCCCAGGATGTCGCCGATGTCGCGATTGATCTTGCCCTTGACCACCCAGTACAGCACCTCGGCCTCGCGCGCGGTGAGCTTGAAGGACAGGCTCATGGATTCGATGATTTTTGCGTCGGACACCTCGCGCATCACGATGAGCCAGTCGCCGCCGCCGGCGCTGTCCCCCGCCTGCTGGTGCAGCCGGAAGGTGAGGCGGCGGGCGCCCTGCTCCACAGCCAGGCGGGGAGGCTCGGCCAGCGATGCAGCCAGCAGCTCGGCCGCGTTGTCGGCCAGCACGTGGCGGCGCAGCCAGGCCTGCACGGGCTCGGGTGCCCATTGGCCGAATGCGGTGGGCGTGCCATCGGGGCTCACTTCGCCAAAGTAACTTTGCAGCAGCTCGCGCGCCAGCGGGGTTTGCCAGACGATGCGGCCGTCCGACGCACGCACGGTGATACTGGCGTAGCCAAACGCATCGAGCGCGTTGCGCGCCTCGCGGGCCTGGCGGGCGTCCTGCCGGGCCTTGCGGGCTGCGCCCAGGTGCACGCCCATGCGCGCCATCACCTCGCGGGGCTTGATGGGCTTGGTGACGTAGTCCACGCCACCCGCCTCCAGCGCGGCCACGAGGTGCTCGGTCTCGGTCAGGCCCGTCATGAAGATGATGGGGATGTGCGCCGTGGCGGGCGATGCCTTCAGGCGCCGGGCGACTTCAAAACCGTCCATGCCGGGCATCATGGCGTCGAGCAGCACAATGTCGGGCAGGGCCTGCGCGGCACGCTGCAAGGCCGCCTCGCCATGCGTGGCGACCAGCACGGTGTAGCCCGATTCATCCAGCGCGTCGTGCAGCACGGCCAGGTTGTCGGGCACGTCGTCCACGATCAGCACCACATCGCTGTCGGTGCGGTCCAGCGCTGCACCGGGCGCTGCAGACGCGTGCAAGGAAGATGGGTTGGCGGTGGTCATCACTATGGCGCCTGCTCCAGGATCTGGCCCATGGCATCGAACTGGAACTGCTTGGCCAGCTGCCGCATGGTGCCCACAAAAGCGCTGTGCGCGGGCTGGCTGCGTTCAATGTCGTCCAGCGTGTTGAGGATGCCACGGTAGTAGCCCAGCGCCACCGCCTGGGCCAAGGCGGCAAGGGCGGTGGTGTCGGGGTACGTGAGGGGCGCATCCGCTGCCGCAGGCAAGTCGGGGGTCATATCGGCTTCGCCGTATTGCCACTGCAAGACCAAACGGCGCTCCAGCCAGTCCAGCAGCTCGCTGTGGCGCACGGGCTTGACGATAAAGTCTTCGGGGCTGATCTCCACGTCATTGTCCAGCGCCTTGTCGAAGGCATTGGCGGAGACGATGGCACATTGCACGTCCAACCGCATCTGCCGCACGCGCCGCAGCGTCTCCCATCCATCAATGCCCGGCATGGCCAGGTCCATGAAGATCGCATGCGGCCGGTAGCCCGTGGCCAGCAGGTCCAGCGCATCGTGGCCGCTGGCCGCCTGGCGCAGCTCAAAGCCCAGGGGTTCGAGCAGTTGCACCAGCAGTTCGCGGTCAGGCTCTTCGTTGTCCACGACCAGGATGCGGCGGCGCTCGCCGGCATACCTTCTGCGCGCGCGCTGGGCTTGCGCAGCCACAGGCGCCGCCGCCTTGCCCAGCGCATCCCCATGCACCTCGGGCAGAAACAGCTTGACGTGGAACACCGAGCCCACGCCCGGCGTGCTGCTCACCGTCAGCTCGCCGCCCATGAGCGCGGTGAGCATCTTGGCAATGGTCAGGCCCAGTCCTGCGCCCGGCGCGGCTGCAGTGTTGCCACCGCCCGAGCCGCCGCGAGCGAAGGGCTCGAAGATGCGCTCGATCTCCTCGGCCGTGAGGCCCGGCCCCGTGTCCTGCACCTCGATGCGTGCCATCTCGCGGGCGTAGCGCACGCGCAGCGTGACGGTGCCGTGCGCGGTGAATTTGACGGCGTTGCCCAGCAGGTTGATGAGGATCTGGCGCAGGCGCTTTTCGTCGGCACGCACCACTTCCGGAATCACGCCCAGCACATCAAACTGGAAGGCCAGACCCTTGGCCGCGGCCTGCAGTTCAAACAGGCTGGCCATCTCGTGCAGGCCATCGGCAAAACGCATGGGCGTCACGTCCAGCGTGAGCTTGCCGGATTCGATGCGCGCAATATCGAGCGTACCTTCGATGAGCGAGAGCAGGTGCTCGCCCCCCCGGCGGATCACATGCACCGCCTGCTTGCGGTGCGGGGGCACGCCCGCGTCCTCGCCCATGAGCTGCGCGTAGCCCAAGATGGAGTTGAGCGGCGTGCGGATCTCGTGGCTGATGGCGCTGATGTAGCGGCTTTTGGCGTGGTTGGCCTGGTCGGCGGCGCGCTTGGCTTCTTCGGCCACCTGGCGCGCCTGCTCGGCCACGCTGCGCGCGGTCTGCAGGGCCTCGTCGGTCTGGCGGTGCAGTTCGATCTCGCGCACCAGAAGGCCGGTCTGGCGGTTGGATTCCTCCTGAGCCACCTGGCGGCTTTTGTGCGCCAGGACCAGCCACCAGGCCACGATGCCCGAAATGACCAGCAGTGCAAGATAGGCCTTGAGCAGGCCCGAGCGCAGCGCCCCTTCGGGTGCCGCCATCACCTCGGTGTCAGTGGCCGCCTGGGCGATGGTGTTGAGCTCCTGGTGGTACAGCAGCCCCATCACCGAGGCCAGCAGCGGCGCTATCACCAGCATCAGCAGCAGGAAGTGACCGAGGCCCGTGTCCAGGTAGCGCCACATGGCGCGCGGCATCACCCAGCGCAGCGCGGCCGACCATTGCACCGCCATGCTCGCGTGGGGTTTGCACAGGTCGCCGCAGCGCGCATCGAGCGTGCAGCACAGCGAGCAGATAGCCCCCCGGTAAGCAGGGCACTGGGCCATGTCCGGGGCTTCGTACTCGCGCTCGCAGATCACGCAGCGCTGCACGGTGTAGCGCACGTTGCTGCCCAGGTCAGCACCTTGTTTGCCGCTGACCGGACCGTGCATGGGCACCGCCACCACATCGGTCACCGCAGCGGGATCGGGCTGGCGCGCAATGTAGTAGCGCCCTCCAGTGGCCCAGGCAATGAGCGGTGCGGTGACAAAGGCCACCGCCATCGCAATCACCGCCGAGAACGCCTGCGGCAGCGGTCCGAACAGGCCCAGGTGCGCGCTGATGGACAGGATGGACGCGAGCGCCATCGAGCCCACGCCCACTGGATTGATGTCGTACAGGTGCGCGCGCTTGAACTCGATGCCCTTGGGCGACAGACCCAGCGGCTTGTTGATGACGAGGTCGGCCACCACCGACATGATCCAGGCGATGGCGATGTTGGAGTACAGCCCCAGCACCTCGCCCATGGCGCGGAACACGTTCATCTCCATCAGCATGAAGGCGATGAGGGTGTTGAACACCACCCACACCACGCGCCCCGGGTGGCTGTGGGTAAGGCGCGAGAAGAAGTTCGACCACGCCAACGAGCCTGCGTAGGCGTTGGTCACATTGATCTTGAGCTGCGAGATCACCACAAACAGCGCCGTGGCCGCCACCGCCCAGCCGTAGTGGGGGAACACATACTCATACGCGGCCAGGTACATCTGGTTCGGGTCTACCGCACGGTCGGCCGGCACCATGTGGGTGAGCGCCAGGTAGGCCAGCAGCGCACCGCCCAGCATCTTGAGCACGCCCAGCACCACCCAGCCCGGCCCGCCCACCAGCACGCCCAGCCACCAGCGCCCACGTGTGGCGGGGGTGGATGCGGGCATGAAGCGCAGGTAGTCGGCCTGCTCCCCCATCTGGGTAATGAGCGCAATACCGACCGTGAGCGCCGCACCAAACAAGGGCAGCTGGAATGTGGCGCCCCGCATTGATTCACCACCGTAGTGCGCGATGCCAGAAAACGCACCAGGATCGCGCACGATCACATACACAAACGGCACCACCAGCATCACCAGCCACAGCGGCTGTGTCCACACCTGCAGGCGGCTGATGGCCGACACGCCATGCGTGACCAGTGGAATCACCACAATGGCGCAGATGAGGTAACCCCAGGTGGGCGGGATGTCGAGCGCGAGCTCCAGCGCGTAGGCCATCACGGCAGCCTCCAGCGCGAAGAAGATGAAGGTGAAGCTCGCGTAGATCAGCGAGGTGAGCGTGGAGCCGATGTAGCCAAACCCCGCGCCGCGCGTGAGCAGGTCCATGTCCACCCCATAGCGCGCCGCATACACGCTGATGGGCAGCCCCGCCAGGAAGATGATGAGCCCCGTGGCCACGATGGCCCAGAAGGCATTGATGAAGCCGTACTGCACCAGCAGCGTGGCGCCCACGGCTTCCAGGATCAGGAACGAGGCCGCACCGAACGCCGTGTTGGCCACCCGCCATTCGGACCACTTGCGAAAGCGCTGGGGGGTGTAGCGCAGTGCGTAGTCCTCCATGGTCTCGGTGGCGACCCAGCTGTTGTAGTCGCGCCGGACCTTGACCACCTGTTGCGGGGCCTGCTGGGGTTCATGTGCAGCCATGCCCGGCTCTGTCGGCTGCAACGGTGCGGCGTCAGCGGGGGCGATAGAGGCGGCGTGAGGAGGCATGGGCAATGGCGGCGTTAACCCCTTCCGGTGCAGTTTCCATGCCACTGCCAACCCACATGAGCACAGCCCCTGCGCCAGATGACGTATGGCGGGCACGGGGCTTGCTGCCTATGATGGATTCGCTTCCACCAGATCACCCGGTACACCATGGAACTCACCCCTCGCGCTCGGCCGCGCCGCGGCCGCGCGAGCTAACGACCCCAGCAATGAGTGAAACGAAATGGAATTAACTCCTCGCGAAAAAGACAAGCTGCTGATCTTTACCGCCGCCCTGCTGGCCGAGCGCCGCAAAGCCCGGGGCCTCAAGCTCAACTACCCCGAGGCCATGGCCCTGATCAGCGCCGCCGTGATGGAAGGCGCCCGCGACGGCAAGACCGTGGCGCAATTGATGAGCGAGGGCCGCACCGTGCTCACCCGCGCGGACGTGATGGACGGCATCGCCGAGATGATTCCGGACATCCAGATCGAGGCCACCTTCCCCGACGGCACCAAGCTGGTCACCGTCCATCAACCGATCGTCTGACCCCCTTTCTCTCTGTCCCTCGTTCTCTCAGTGGAGCCCCCATGCGCATCGCACTCTCACACCGCCACACAGCCGCTCTCCTTTTCATAGCTGCCAGCGCAATCAGCACGTGCGCCAACGCCCATACAGGCGCTGAATCCCACATCCACAACAGTTTCTTCAGCGGCCTTGCCCACCCCCTGTTCGGCCTGGACCACCTGGCCGCCATGGTGGCCGTGGGCCTGTGGAGCGCCCTGGCCGCGCGCAGCGCCGGGCGCGAACTGCTATGGGGCCCCGTGGGCTTTGCGGCCATGCTGCTGGTGGGCGCCGTGCTGGGCCTGCGGGGCGTGGCGCTGCCTGCTGTGGAGCCGATGATTGCTGCGTCGCTGCTGGTCACAGGCCTGCTGGTCGTGTCGCGCCTGCGCGTGCCCGGACTGCTGGCGGCGCTGGGTGTGGGCGTGTTCGCAGTCTTCCACGGCGTGGCCCATGGCTACGAGTTGGCAGGCAGCGGCAGCGCCTGGCAAACATTGGCGGGCATGCTGACCGCCACCGTGCTGCTGCATGGCACGGGCCTCGCGGCGGGCTGGGCACTGCGCCACCGCCATGTGTGGCTGGCGCGCGCCGCAGGTGCGGGCGTGGCAGTGTTCGGTGGTGCGCTGCTCGCGCAAATGGCCTGACCCGTTGACCCACCAGGAGCACGCAATGATCCCAGGCGAACTCTTCACCGAACCCGGCGAACACCCGCTCAACACCGGCCGCCGCACCCTCACGCTGGTGGTGCGCAACACCGGCGACCGCCCGATCCAGGTGGGCTCGCACTACCACTTTGCCGAAACCAACAATGCGCTGGGCTTTGACCGCGCGGCTGCGCGCGGCATGCGGCTGCACATTGCGTCGGGTACCGCCGTGCGCTTTGAGCCCGGCCAGGAGCGCACCGTGGAGCTGGTGGATTACGCCGGCGACCGCCGCGTGTTCGGCTTTCAGGGCCTCACGCAGGGTGCGCTCTAGCACCGAACCGCCAAGATTTGAGCCAAATTGGCCTCTAGCGCTTTATGGATAAGCGCTAGCAGCTATTAAAACAATAGTATTTATCGCCCACCGGAAAGCGGAGCACCCCACCATGGCAACCATTGGACGACGCGCCTACGCCGAAATGTTTGGCCCCACCGTGGGCGACCGCGTGCGCCTGGCCGACACCGAACTCATTCTCGAAGTCGAAGCCGATCACACGCTGCGCGCAGGCAGCTACGGCGAAGAGGTGAAGTTTGGCGGCGGCAAGACCATTCGCGACGGCATGGCACAAAGCCAGCGCAGCAACGCCCAGGGGGCGGTGGACACGGTGCTGACCAATGCCCTCGTTGTGGACCACACCGGCATCTTCAAGGCCGACATCGGCTTGCGCGCAGGCCGCATCGCATCCATCGGCAAAGCCGGCAACCCCGACACGCAGCCCGGCGTGGACATCATCATCGGACCCGGCACCGAGGTCATCAGCTGCGAGGGCAACATCGTCACTGCAGGCGGCATCGACAGCCACATCCACTTCATCTGCCCGCAGCAGATTGAAGAGGCCCTGGCCAGCGGCGTGACCACCATGCTGGGCGGCGGCACCGGCCCCGCCACGGGCACGCTGGCCACCACCTGCACGTCGGGCCCCTTCAACATGGAGCGCATGCTGCAGGCCGCCGACGCTTTCCCGATGAACCTGGGCTTTCTCGGCAAAGGCAACGCCAGCCTGCCCGATGCCCTGCATGAGCAGATCAACGCAGGCGCCATTGGCCTCAAGCTGCACGAAGACTGGGGCACTACGCCCGCGGCCATCAGCAACTGCCTGGACGTGGCCGAAGAAACCGACACGCAGGTGGCCATCCACAGCGACACGCTCAACGAATCGGGCTTTGTGGAGAACACCATTGCCGCCGTGGGCGGGCGCAGCATCTGTGCCTTCCACACCGAAGGCGCGGGGGGAGGACACGCACCGGACATCCTGCGCGTGGTGGGCGAGGACAACTTCCTGCCCAGCTCCACCAACCCCACCATGCCGTACACGCACAACACGCTCGACGAGCATGTGGACATGCTCATGGTGTGCCACCACCTCGATGCCAGCATTGCCGAAGACCTGGCCTTTGCCGAAAGCCGCATCCGCAAGGAGACGATTGCCGCAGAAGACATCCTGCACGACCTGGGCGCCATCAGCATGATGTCCAGCGACAGCCAGGCCATGGGCCGCGTGGGCGAAGTCATCCTGCGCACCTGGCAAACCGCGCACAAGATGAAGGTGCAGCGCGGCAGCCTGCAAGGCGACAGCGCCCGCAACGACAACACGCGCATCAAGCGCTACGTGGCCAAGTACACCATCAACCCCGCCATCGCCCACGGCATCAGCCATGAAGTGGGTTCGCTCGAAGTGGGCAAATGGGCCGACATCGTCATCTGGAAGCCCGCATTCTTCGGCGTGAAGCCCGCGCTGATCCTGAAGGGCGGCCTGATCGCCATGGCGGCGATGGGTGACCCGAACGCCTCCATCCCCACGCCCCAGCCCGTGCACTACCGGCCGATGTTTGGCGCGTTTGGCGGAGCGATTGCCAAGACCTCCCTCACCTTTGTCTCGCAGGCAGGTTTGGCGGCGGGCATCGGTGAGCGCTTCGGCCTGCGCAAAACGCTGAGCGCGGTGCGCAACATCCGCAGCGTGCGCAAGCAGCACATGGTGCACAACAGCTACACGCCCAAGATGGAAATCGACGCGCAGACTTATTCGGTACGCGCAGATGGGCAGCTGCTCACTTGCGAGCCCGCCACCGTGCTGCCCATGGCGCAGCGCTACTTTTTGTTCTGAGGCCCACGTCCCATGAGCGCCGTATTGCAAGACCTGATGATCCGCCTGGACGACCTGAGCGACCCGCGCATTGAAGCCTTCATGCAAGAGCACCTGGTGGACATGCGTGCCGTTTCACCGCCTGAAAGCGTGCACGCGCTGGACATGGACCAGCTGCGTCAGCCGAACATCGCGTTCTGGTCTGCCTGGCTGACCGGAGTGGATGGCGACATGCTGGTGGGCACGGGCGCGCTCAAGCGGCTCGATGCCGGCCACGCTGAACTCAAATCCATGCGCACCAGCACCCGCCATCGCGGCCGGGGCATTGCGCGCCAGCTCCTGAACCATTTGCTGCAAGAGGCCCGTGCACGCGGCTTTGCCCGCGTGAGCCTGGAGACCGGCACGCAACCCTTCTTCGAACCCGCGCGGCAGCTCTACCTGCAGAACGGCTTCGTCGAATGCGGCCCTTTTGCCGGCTACTGCCTCGACCCTTACAGCTTCTTCATGACCCGTACGCTGTAAACAAACGCGCTGCCCAGGGTTGAGCCCCTGGCACACAATGCACGTTTGCCCGCTGCAACAAAGAATCTCCATGATCCAAGCCTCCAAACTCATCCCCCAAGGCAAGGGCCTTGCGCCCATACTGGTCAAGCGCGCCACCACCATCGAGCTGGACTGGGACGTGCGCCAGAAAAGCCGCTTTGCCGCCACCGACTCCGCCGGGCGCGAACTGGGCATCTTCCTGCCGCGCGGCACGCTGGTGCGCGGCGGTGACGTGCTGGTGGCCGAAGACGGCTCCATGGTCCGCGTCATCGCCGCACCGCAGCCCGTGCTGGTCATCACGCACAGCACACAGCACGGCACCCCCTTCGACCTGACCCGCGCCGCCTACCACCTGGGCAACCGGCACGTGCCCATCGAGCTGCAGCCCGACCACCTCAAGATCGAACCCGACCACGTGCTGGCTGACATGCTGCGCGCGATGCACCTGATCGTGACTGAGCAGAACTTGCCCTTTGAACCCGAAGGCGGGGCCTATGCGGCGGGACACGGTGGCGGGCACCACCATGGTGGGCATGACCACGGACATGACCATGGGCACGATCACGATCACGATCACGATCACGATCACGATCACGATCACGATCACGATCACAGCCATGATCACAGCCACGCAGCAGCAAACACCGCAGCCCCAGGCCCCGGGCGCACCGTATCCATCCCCGTGGTGGCCCAGGGGCATGTGCACGGCCCCCACTGCAACCACGACCACTGACTCCCCGCTCCATGCGCCTGGACCGCCCCGCGCGCCTGCCCGCCGCCAGCTTCCTGCAGCTGATGTGGCTCGCTTCCCCCGCGCTGCCCGTGGGCGGGTTCTCGTATTCCGAAGGGCTGGAAAGCGCCATTGAAAACGCGGGCCTCGCCAGCGAAACCGCCGTGGGCGACTGGCTGCTGGACCAGTTGCACATCACGCAGGCGCGCGGCGACATGGCCCTCATCGCCAAAGCAGCAGGCGCCTGGCGCCGCGCCGACTGGGCGCACGTGCGCGAACTCAACGACTGGGTGCTACACACCCGCGAAACGAGCGAACTGCGCCTGCAGACCGAGCAGATGGGCCGGTCGATGACCGACTGGCTGCGCAACCAGCACCAGGGTAACGAAGAGTCCCTGCCCGCCATCCGCCACCTGGCCGCCCTGCCCCCCACATACCCCGTGGCATTTGCACTGGCCGCCTCCACCACCCAGGCGCCCGTGCGCGATGTTCTGCTGGCCTACGCCTTCGGCTGGGCCGAAAACATGGTGCAGGCCGCCCTCAAATCCATGCAGCTGGGCCAAAGCGCAGGCCAGCGCATCCTCGCAAAACTGGCCGATGCCATACCTGCCGCCGCCGACCACGCCATAGGCCTGATGGATAGCGAGCGCCAGGCCTTCTCGCCGATGCTGGCCATCCTGAGCGCCCAGCACGAAGTGCAATATTCAAGACTTTTTCGCTCCTAGCGCTTGCGAATCCTGCGCTAGCAGCTATTGATTTGATAGTAAATTACGCCATGACCAACACACTGCACCACATCCCGAACCGCACCAAAAACCTGCCCCCGCTGCGCGTCGGCATCGGCGGCCCCGTGGGCTCCGGCAAGACCACGCTGCTGGAAATGCTGTGCAAGACCATGCGCGATGAATACGACCTCATCGCCATCACCAACGACATCTACACCAAGGAAGACCAACGCCTGCTGACAGTGAGCGGTGCCCTGCCCGCCGAACGCATCCTGGGTGTGGAAACCGGCGGCTGCCCCCACACCGCCATCCGCGAAGACTGCTCCATCAACCTCGAAGCCATCGACCGCATGTTGGGCGAGTTTCCCAACGCCGACATCGTGTTTGTGGAAAGTGGCGGGGACAACCTGGCCGCCACCTTCAGCCCCGAGCTCTCGGACCTCACCATCTACGTGATCGACGTGGCCGCTGGCGAGAAAATCCCCCGCAAAGGCGGCCCCGGCATCACCAAGAGCGATCTGTTCATCATCAACAAGACCGACTTGGCCCCCCACGTGGGCGCCAACCTGGACGTGATGCACGCCGATACCACCCGCATGCGCACCAACGCCCAGGGCCTCAAGCCGTTTGTGATGACCAATCTCAAAACCCTGGCAGGCGTGGCCGATGTGGTGAAGTTCATCGAGACCCGGGGCATGCTGAAAAAATCAGCACCCGCAGTCGGCTAGAATTCGCGCCTTCCCTCCCGGAGACTTGGGTGAGTGGTTTAAACCAGCAGTCTTGAAAACTGCCGACGGGCAACCGTCCGTGAGTTCGAATCTCACAGTCTCCGCCACAACGACGCTTCGCACCGTCCCAGAACGTCTCAAAACCCGCCCCTTCCCGAGAGGGGGCGGGTTTTTCTTTGCCTCATGCGATGTCATTAAGTACCATGACATACCAACAAAAAATTGGTATTTCTGTTGGCACCCGGGCATGCCAGCGAAACAGATACCAACAACAGGGCGCACATGGCACTTACCGCAACCTTCGTGGCGAGCATCAAACACGACCCCAGCTTCGCAGGCGGTAAAAAGCACGCCGACGGGCAGGGCCTGTACCTGCACGTCAAACCAGTGGGCAAGTATTGGCGCTGGAGCTATCGCTTCGCTGGCAAGCAAAAAACGCTGGCATTGGGCGTCTTCCCCGCCGTCAGCTTGGCTGCGGCGCGAAAGCGCCGCGATGAAGCGCGGGCACTGCTTGCCGAAGGCATAGACCCCAGCGAGCACAAGCGGCGCACCAAAGAAGGCAAGGCGGCGGCCATGCTCAACACCGTGGAAGCGATGGCGCGGGCCTACCTGGAGAACAAGCGGGATGGATGGTCCACCACCCACTACGACCGTGAAGCTCGAAGCCTGGAGAGAGACCTTTACCCCTACCTGGGGCGCCGCCCTATCGGAGAGGTGGAGCCGCCCGAACTGCTCAAGGCGTGCGAGCGAGTGCAAGACCGCGATGCGGTGGAGAGCGCGCACCGCCTGCTAACCACTGCATCCGGGGTCTGGCAGTTCGCAATTGCTAGGGGCCACGCCACGCGGGACATTGCCCAAGACATCAAGAAGGCACTGAAGACACGCAAGCGGGGCCACTTTCCGGCCATCACCAGCCCGGCCCAACTCGGCGACCTTTTGCGAGCCAGTGACGGCTACGGCGGCGGCCCCGTGGTGCGCGCCGCCCTGGCCATCGCCCCTATCTTGTTCCAGCGACCCGGGAACCTGCGCGGGATGCGCTGGGCTGATCTTGATCTTGAGGCTGGATGGTGGACCATCCCCAGCGCAGACATGAAGCGCAGCGTCGCAGAAAAACGGGACGGCGCGCCGCACAAGGTGCCTTTGCCACGGCAAGCGGTAGCAGCCATCCTCAAGCTACGGCCACTGACCGGCCATGGCGTGTACGTATTTCCCGGCCTGCGCGACCACAGCAAGCCCATGTCGGAAGCCGCCGTGGGTGCCGCCTTGAACGCCATGGGCTACAAGGACATTCACACTTGGCACGGATACCGCGCCACGGGCCGTACCCTGCTGCGCGAGGTGTTCAAAGTGGACATTGACGTCATCGAAGCCCAGCTGGCCCACGTGGGCGGCAAGACCCACAACGGCGCGTATGACCGGGCCACTTTTGCCGATGAGCGCGTCACGGTGATGCAGGGCTGGGCAGACTACCTGGACCGATTGCGCAAGGGCGCGGACGTAGTGCCCATCAAAAGTGCAGCATAAATACGACACCCTGCTGGGACAAACTGGGGCGTCATGCTTTAATTCTGGCCTGCCAGAGACAACGCAATGGCGGCCGAGTGACCTAGACACAGCTCCCCGCCGGGGCTGCGTCGATGGTGCAGGAGGTGGGATTCGGAACCCCATTCAAGCAACACGCCAATAGGTCACACCGGGGCAATTCCGCCCCGTGGCATCAATAGTGACCGTGCGAAGTGCCACGCAAAAGCACTGACCGGCTTCAACAGGTGTTGAAGCGGTCGGCTACCCTGCCCGCTTCAACTACCTGCAACAGCAACAGGAGTCGAAGTGAAGCGCATTTTCCGCATGAAAGAGCTGTGCCAGACCTACGGTTTGAGCCGCAGCACCATTTACCGGCTGGTCGAAGCGGGCCGGTTTCCAAAACCAATCAAGATTTCGGCCAAAGCCGTTGGCTGGATTTCAACCGACCTGGACGAATGGTTGGCGAATCGGGGGGCCTGCTGATGAGCCGTCAAAACGCCTATTTGCTCGAAACACACCAACGGCTGTACGACAGCCACTGCGCCTTCTTGGAAGGGCTGCGGGAACTGCTGGCCGCAGCGCGCCCGGGCTCTGACAATGAAGCGGGTCTTTGGGCTGCAATCGCCACGACAGAGCAGGCGGCAAGTGCAGCGTACGCGGAAGTCCAGCGCCTTCAGGCGGCGGCAATGCAGGCATTGGTCAAAACTGCGGTCGGGGGGAACGTCTGATGCAAATTTCCCAAGTGACCGCTGACCAGCTGGTCGAAATGATGGCAGGGGGCGAAGTTCTCGCAACTCTGGAGACCCGCCCAATGGTGCAGGTCGTGCGCTGGACTGGCGTTGATGTCCTGGTGACCGTGTGCCCGAATACCGGCGACGGGGTGGTGATTTCGCCCTGTGCTCTGGATGGCGACTACGGGGGCTCAATCCACCATCACGCCCGGCAGACATTCGCCACGGCATGAGCGAACATCCGACCATTGATTTGGACGTGAAGGAGGCTGCCGAGTGCGGCCTTTTTTCCATCCCGCAACTGTTATCACGCAAGAGCGGCCCGGAGCTTGCGCGCTTCGATGCCCGCGTGGCGGCGCTGGCCGGGCGGGACACAATGGACCTGCGCGCGAGCGTTGGGACCTGCACCGATCCGGCGATGCTTTGGGCGCTGCACGCGGAGCTGATGGGGCGCGCAGTGCCGCCGATCCTGCGCGGCCCCAGGCCCTGGCATTTGGGCGCGCAAGGGCGTTTGGTCGAATTCGGCGCTGATCTGGTATGGCTTGCGGTGATGGATCCGGGGCACCGTGCGCGTCATGGGCTGGCGCGGGGCATCCTGCGGACCGAGCGGGGCAGCGGCGGCTGGTGGCAGCTCGTGGTGCGCCAGTTTGGCCGATCCGGGGATGTGCGCGGGCTTGTCCTGGCGCTGGGGCTGACCGAGCCCCAGCGGCGGCACCTGCGGACGCTGCAAACATCGCCCCGGGCGCGGCTGTTTGAGCGCTTGCATGGGGACGGCTTCGGGCGGCTGGTGGAGGCCATCGAGGATGCACTTCGAGCAGCCCCGGACCGGAGCGGGCGCACCGCCCCGCGCGCGACCGCTATCCGGCGCGCCCAGCTTTGGCGCGTGCATCGCCTGTTGGGCCAGGGTCCAGCCGGGACGGCCTACTCGTGGGCGCGGCTCAGTGGCGAGAAGCTGGAGCGCTGGCAGGTGGCCCGGCAGCTGGCCGCCGTTGAGCCCGTGGCGCTTGCGCATGAGCGGGCCAGGGTTGAGGTGGACGATGCGAGCAGCTTGTGATTTCATGTACTTTATATAAATGCGAATACTTCTCATTGATATAAAGACCCGATCCGGGAGTTGCATGTTTTGTTGAAGGCAGGACCCCCACCAACACGCCCCTAGTGCTTATAGGGCGCGCGGTTTTGAGCCCAAAAACTACACGAAGGGCATCAACTTTGGACGCGATCCAGATAGGGGGAGCAAGGTCGGCGCCGGGCTGTCGGTGGTGCTTTTTGGGGTCGGTGTGACCGTGCCGGAAGGGGGCACAAAGCCGGCGCGGAAGGAGCCACGGCGTTGTCGGTGAAAAAGAGCGTTTGTGCCCCCTTCCGTGCGCGATCCGTGCCCCCCTGTTTTCGAGGGAAACAGGGGGGCACGGATGCCACACTGACCTTTGGTCAGTGAGCGGGCTACGTTTGCGTGGCTAAGCATCGCGCACGCAGTCCAGATGCGTCCCGGCCTTTGATGATGTTACCGAACTGTCCACCCATGGAGCCACAACGGCACGGCGCTTTGAACCCGTGGGGCATACTTACATTGGAGGTATGAAATGGACGCCGAAACCATCTACGCTGTTTTGTTTGTTGCTGCGCTTGTCTGGTGGATGTGGCGCGCCAACCATCCGGCCAAAAAGGCCGACACGCAGCCCGCACCCGAGCGACCAAATGTCGCTCCCGGGACGGGCAAGCAAGGGCAAGACACGGACGCTTTTCTGACCGGTCTGGCAGCAGAACGGCGCTCGGCAGAAGTCGAAGCCCGCGAGGCGGCCAATGCGTACAAGCAAACCGTCGAGGCACGCGTCTCCGAGGACGAGAAGTTGAAAGCACGGCTAGCTGGATTCGCAAAGGAAAACCAGCTAGACGTCGCACTGGCCCAGCTCTGGGACGAGATGCGCAACTACCCAGCTTGGGCAAAACGGGATGATTGGCACAAGTGGAATAAGCTGGGCATCGAAAATCCCAGCGAGGATGATTACGAAGACCCAAGGAAAAGGGTCATGCACTTCTTGTACGAAGGCACGAAGTACACCATCGCGACGCGCCAGTGGGAGGGCATTGAGGACAGCTCTTACATGGACTTCGAACTGCTTGAAAGTGGCGAAGAGGTTTTCGCGATCAGTTGCGAAGTTGTCTACGACTACGCCACGTGGTACAGGCCAGTAGGTGTAACTGCCTTCAAGAGGCGAGGCAACTGGGGAGCGATGCTTGTCCGCCTCTTCGCCAAAATGAATTTGGAATCAGAGAAATCGAGCGCAGACATGCGAGCCCGAATGGCGAGCGACATCAAAAGGCGCTTTGCCGAGTAGTTGGAGAGCAATTCAAGGGGCAGTGCGTCGCGGCTATGGATTTATGCCGACGCTTCGGCCTGCACCGGTTCTGCCCGGGCGCTGGTGAGTGCGGCCCTAGCGCTGCCCTGGCGCGCGAGAGGCGATGCTGAACACACAGGGCCTGTTTTATTGATACCACAACGAGGACACCATCAAAATCGTTGGTACTTTCGTTGGTACTTTTTCAAACGCTATTCTCGAAACCCATTATCCATGCGGGTTACAGGACATCATTCTATCGTCACAGTCCCAAAACATCCAACACAACGGGCCTTCACGGCCCGTTGTGCTTTGTGCCCCACCACCCTACCCGCCGTCAGTGGCGGCCTTCGGGCAAGCCAGAAGCATGGGGCGAAATGGGTGTCAGATCTTCTGGTCGGCACACCTCCTCACTGCCGGCCAATCGGACCCACAGGCCCGTTCTTCGGATGATGACGTAGTCCACGCTGACACGTCGGCCCTTGTAGATGAATTGCGCCCCGGGCTTGTACAGAATCATTCTGGTTTTGTAATCAAAAGCGGTGGCCCCACGATGACACCCCACCTGGCTGTGAATGATGCAGCCCCCTAGCGCAACGTGCAGAGGATGGAGTCAAAGAACCCAGTATTCACCTGCTCATTCATGACAAGTCCCATGTCTTGCGGTTAGCGGTGCAGGCACTGGCAGGACGGGAAACGGGCAAAAAAAAGCCCGCTGGGTGCGGGCTGAACACTTGCTTGTGCAAGCGGGAGGGATGTCGACGGGGTATCGACGGACAAATAGTAGGCCGCCCCGTGACCGAGGTGTGTAGGACATCTTCGACTTTCTGAAGGACGTCTTCCAAGCCCGCTGACCCGGCGCGTACACGCTGGGCGGTCACGCACCATAAATCCGCACACAACCGCGCCCAGAGGCTTTCGCCAGGTACATCGCGGAATCGGCCTTGCGCAGCAGCTCTTCGGCGTTCGTGGCGTCGGCAGACGACATCACGATGCCTACAGAGGCTCCGATCTGGATGAAATGCGATTCAATTTCCGTCGGCTGGGCAATGGCCTGCACCAGGCGCTCGCCCAGCCGGAGAGCGCTGTCGGGGTCAGAGACGCCACGCTGCAGCAGAGCAAATTCGTCGCCCCCCAGCCGCGCCACCACGTCGTTTTCGCGCGCCGCCTGGGCGAGCTGCCGGGCCACCCACGCCAGCAATTGGTCGCCCACGGCATGTCCGAAGCGGTCGTTGATGGGCTTGAAGCCGTCCAGGTCCACATACAACACGGCAAAGCCCTGGTCCTGGCGCCGCGCATCGGGCACCGCCGCCTGAAGGGTTTGCAGGAAGGCCGAGCGGTTCAGCAACCCCGTGAGTCCATCGTGTTCGGCAACATGCCGTATGCGACGCTCGGCCTGTTTGCGCTGCGTCACGTCGGTGAAGGTGCGCAGCGCACCTCCATCTTTGATGGGCACGGTCTGGACCTCCAGGATGCGCCCGTCGGGCCGGGGGCGGTCATAGACCTGCTGCTGATCGACCCCGCCGTCACTGTTCAGCAGCATGTCTTGGATCTCTTGCGAGGCCCCGTCAAACTCGCCCCGTGCGCGCAGGTAGGCCAGTACATTCACCAGCGAGGGCTTGGAGGCCATCAGTTCGACGGGCAAATCCAGCAGCTCTAGCGCGCGGCGATTGCACAGCTCCACAATGCCCGTGGCGCTGATCTTGGCCACGCCCTGGTCCATGTTTTCCAACGTGGCCTCCAGCAGGATGGACTTCTCACGCAGTTGCGCCTCGCTGTCGCGGGCACTGCGCTCGGCCTGGGCAAGCCGACGTTGCTGGCGCTTGAACTCGGTGATATCCACATGTGCATAGAACACGGTCCCGTCCAAACCCTGCTTGGCGATCACGCGGCTCCAGCGGTTGCGGGGCAAGGGCACCTCAAACGGTGCGCCTGCAAACCGCATGTGTTCGTGCAGGATGGTGAGCCCCTCATAAAAGGGCGCCATGTCACCCGGCCCATCCGCAGCCCAGGCCCCCCGGTAAATGTCCTCAAAGCTCAGGCCCGTTGCAGCGGCGCGATCAACAAGGCTGTACATCTGCATGAACGGCTCGTTGACCCATTGAATGCGCTGGTCCTCCCCACAGATCATCAAGCCATCGGGAATGCGGTCAAAAAGCTCTGTGCTTTCCACCATGGGGCTGCGCGGATATCCGGGCTCGTGGATGTTGACATCGCCCACCTTCTCCAGCTTTTCCTGTTCTTGTGGACTTTGCACCGCCTCTGCACGCCAGACCCGCACGCGCCCCACCCCGGCGATCGGCAACGACGATACGTGGACCCGCAGGCCCCGGTGTTCAAAGCTGTAGGGGCGCGTCTGTGCACGGTGCCGCTCCACGCCTGCCGCAATGTAGCGGTCGATATTGGGCAACTCCTGCGCATCCAGCCGCTCGGTGTAAAAGCGCCGCAGATTCGCGTGGTAGGGCTCGCCCACGTAGACACGCCCCTCATGCTCCGGGAAGAACTTGAAGAACGTACGGTTCCATGCGAGCGTGCAATCGTTTTCGTCAAACGCGCACAGGGCGACGTCCAGACCATCCAGGGTGTCGCCGAGAGAGTGGATGAGGCTGAAGATGGGATCGTCGGACATGGTGGTTCGGGGATGCACAAACTCGGTTGCCAGAAGCCCGTGCGCTCCACACTGGCCCCGGTGTTCTGCCTACCCAGTGCGGGGCGCAGACCACCAACAGTCCATTGTGCGGACAGGGCCTTACGGCAAACCATCGCCGGGCACCCGTCGTGTGAAGGAGGCGCGCTGCCTGTCGCATTCAGCCAACATCTTCTTGACCCTCATCAAGTCATCCGCAACCACCGGGAGGGATAGTCCCTCCCCCCGTGTTACGCGTGGACACCCGCGCTCACAGGGCTTCCGGTATGGTGAGGGTCTTGTTTTCTGGAGCCTCACCCATGACGAAAATCCCTTTTGGCATCTCTGGCAGCCTGGTGGTTGCGGCGCTGATGACGGGTTGCGCCAGCCAAGGCCAGCCCCCTGCCCCCTCTGGCAGCCCTGCGCCGGCAGAGCCCGCGCCAGGCGGTCTGTGCAACGCCCAGCCGGCCCAGTCGGCGGTGGGGCAGAACAGCACGGCGTCGGTGGTGGAGTTGGCCCGGGTGCGGTCGGGCGCACAAATGGCCCGCGTCTTGCGACCCGGCCAGATCATCACCAAGGAATTCAATGCCCAGCGGCTCAATCTGGAGGTGGATGCCAACGGCCGCATTGTGGCGGTGCGCTGCGGCTGACCACGCGGGGGACGCTGCGCTGCACGCAGCGCCAAACGCCGACAGGCACTGCGGCGCCACGGCATCGGCGGTAGCCCCGGTCAGTCCGCCAGGAACAACTCCTGCAGGTCGCTCAGAAAATCAAAGCCCCGCTCTGTCGGGCGCACATGGGTCAGGTCGCGCTCGATCAAACCTTTGCTCTCGGCCGCCTTCAACCCCTTGGCGATGGTGGTCAGCGGCAAACCCGTGCGATCCATGAAATCCTGCAGCGCAAAACCACCGCGCAGGCGCAGGGCGTTGAGCATGTATTCAAACGGAAGTTCGGCCCGGCGCACGTCTTCATCCTGCGCCACAGCCCTGCCGGCCAGGGCATTGTCCATGTAGCGGCCTGGGTCGCGAAAGCGCACCTGGCGCACCACGCGGTGCGCAAAACTGAGTTTGCTGTGTGCGCCCGCGCCAATGCCCAGGTAGTCACCAAACTGCCAGTAGTTGGTGTTGTGGAAACACTGGTGGCCGGGCTGCGCATAGGCCGATATTTCGTAGCGCGCCATGCCCGCCTGGCCAGTCATCTCGGTGATGCGGTCGAGCATGGCGTAGGCCTGGTCGTCCTCGGGGATGGCTGGCGGAAACTTGGCGAAGTAGGTGTTGGGCTCGATGGTGAGGTGGTAGATGGAGATGTGCGGCGGCTTGAAGGCCAATGCCGTCAACATGTCCTGCTCCAACTCCTGCGGCGTCTGGCCCGGCAACGCGTACATGATGTCGAGGTTGTAGGTGTCAAACGACGCGGCAGCCTCTTCCACCGCCGCCAAGGCCTGGCTGCGGTCATGCACGCGGCCCAGGGCCTTGAGGTGCTGGTCGTTGAAGCTTTGCACCCCCACCGACAGGCGCGTGACGCCCGCAGAGCGGAAGGCGCGGAAGCGGTCTTTCTCGAACGTGCCGGGGTTGGCCTCCAAGGTGATCTCGCAGTCGGGCGCAAGGAGCAGGCGGGCGCGGATGTCGCCGATCAACCGATCAATGGCTGCAGGCGAGAACAGGCTGGGCGTGCCGCCGCCGATAAAAATGCTGTGCACCGTGCGGCCCCAGATCAGCGGCAGCGCGGCTTCCAGGTCGGCCATCAGCGCGTCGATGTAGCGCTGCTCGGGCACCCCGTTGTCACCCGCTCCGTCGCCACGGGCCTCGTGCGAATTGAAGTCGCAGTACGGGCATTTTTTGAGGCACCAGGGCAGGTGCACATACAGCGACAGGGGCGGCAGGCTGGGCAACTGCAGCAGGCCGGGGCGCATGTAGTGCTGGATGTCGCGCACCACGGCGGGTTCGGCCTCAGCCTGCGGCGTGATCGGGATGTGGGCCACGTTCTTGTCGTCCCTTCTACAACCAGCGTTCGCGCATCAGCGCCAGCATCTGCGCGGCCGAGCGGCCCCGGTGGCTGTGGGCGTTCTTCACTTCCACAGGCAGTTCGGCAAAGGTCTTGCCGAATTCGGGGATGAACATCACAGGGTCAAAACCAAATCCGTTGCTGCCCCGGGGTTCGGTGGTGATCTCGCCCACCACCCGGCCCACGGCAATCAGCGGCTCAGGGTCTTGCGGGCTGCGCACGGCAACCAGAGTGCTGACCATGGCGGCGCGGCGGTTGGCGACGCCGTGCAACTGCTCCAGCAGGGCGCGCACATTGTTGTCGTCGCTCTTCTCGTAGCCAAACTGGGTGCAGTAGTAGGCGGTATCGACGCCCGGCAGGCCGCCAAAGGCATCCACACACATACCGGCGTCATCCGCCAAGGCGGGCAGGCCGGTGTGGGCCGAGGCAAAGCGGGCTTTGGCCAAGGCATTCTCCACAAAGGTGCGAAATGGCTCTTCGGCCTCACCCACGCCCAAGTCGGCCTGGCGAACCAGCTCGACCCCGAGTGGCGCGAACATGGACTGCAGCTCGGCCAGCTTGCCACGGTTGTTGGATGCTAGAACGATTTTCATGATTCAAATTGGCATCTAGCGCTTATCTAGCAAGCGCAAGCAGCTATCAATTAGTGAGTATCAGCGGGTTAGGGGGTTTGCAGCAGCGCCCGCTGCTGCAACTGCACCAGCTCTGCGATGCCTTTTTCGGCCAGCGCGAGCAGCTGGTCCATCTCCGTCCGGGTAAACGCCACGCCTTCGGCCGTGCCCTGCACTTCCACAAAGTGGCCTGCGCCCGTCATCACGACGTTCATGTCGGTGTCGCAGTTCACGTCTTCCACATATTCCAGGTCCAGCAGCGGCGTGCCCTGCACGATGCCGACCGAGATGGCGGCCACGGGCTGCACCAGGGGGGACTGCGTGATCTTGCCACTGGCCAGCAGCTGGTTGACCGCATCCTGCGCCGCGACCCAGGCGCCGGTGATGGCAGCGGTGCGGGTCCCGCCATCGGCCTGGATCACGTCGCAGTCGAGCTGGATAGTGCGCTCGCCCAGCAGCTTGAGGTCAAACACCGCGCGCAGACTGCGGCCGATGAGGCGCTGGATCTCTTGCGTGCGGCCGGTCTGTTTGCCCCGCGCGGCCTCGCGGTCACTGCGGGTGTGGGTGGCGCGGGGCAACATGCCGTATTCGGCCGTGACCCAACCCTCGCCGCTGCCGCGCTTGTGGGGCGGCACGCGCTCTTCCACCGAAGCGGTGCAGAGCACTTTGGTGTTGCCGAACTCGATCAGCACCGAGCCCTCGGCATGCATGGTGTAGTGGCGGGTGATGCGCACAGGGCGCAGCTGGTGGGCGGCTCGGTCGCCGGTGCGGGTGAAGGTGGTCATAGAATTTTCAGTAGAAAAATGGGCGTGCCTCATGCATGACCAAAGGCTCGCCCGAAACGCGCGGCCAAGGCCACCGACCGCCGCGCAAGGGCCGCCCAGGCTGCGTAGCTGCGTCTCCCTTGCGTGCACTGGCAGTGTCCCTTTTCCCGAATCGCACAGCGATTCGAGAGAAGGGGGAAGGCGCGCAGCGACTCAGGGGGGTGTCATGCTTTCCGTGCGGCCGAGCGGCGAATGGCTTCGTTGATTTCGGCGATGGACCGCTCGATGGCGGCATCGTCCAGGTCATCTACCAGGCCATCGAGTGGCCCTGCCTGGATAGTGGACGCAAACACATCGTCGCTGATGCTGTCGGTCGAGACGCCCTGGGTGGATTCGAACGCGTCGGGCGTCTCCCACTCCAGAGCGATCACGGTCACGTTGTCGCTGCTGTCCCCCGCCTTGCGCAGTGCGTCTTCCACCAGCTCGGGCACAGCATGCGACACGGTGTTGCGGCCGAGTTGGGTGGCAATCTCCTCGTCGCTGAGGGTGCCCCACAGCCCATCCGAACACAGCAAAATGCGGTCGCCCTGCTCCAGGTAAACCGGGCCGGTGATGTCATAAATGGGCTTGGTGGGCGAGCCCAGGCAGGTGAACAGCACGTTGCGATTGATGCGCTCCAGGCCCGGTGGTGGGGAATTGCGCAGCTCCATGTAGGAGTGGTCGCGGGTGCGGGTGAGCAAATCACCGTCGCGCACCATGTACAGCCGCGAATCGCCGCAATGCACCCAGGTGGCCGTGCCGCCCTGCAAAACCGCAGCCACCAGCGTGGTGCGCGGCGTGTCGAGCATGCCCTTGTCGGTGGCGTAGCGCAGGATCTGGTGGTGCGCCGCCAGCAGCGCGCCCGACAGAAACTCCTGCACATCCTTGAGCTGCGGCTTGGCTTGGCGCTGGAACAAAGCCGAGATGGTCTGCAGTGCAATCTGTGCAGCCACTTCGCCTTCCGGGTGGCCACCCATGCCGTCGGCCAACACAAACAGGCCCGATTCGCGCGTGTAGCAATAGCCCATGCGGTCTTCGTTCTTCTCGCGGCCACCACGGCGGCTGATCTGGAAAACCGAGAATTTCATAGCGACTCACGCAAAGAGGGCTTCGGGTTCATTTGGGTTTGGCTCCGATACCGGTGGCTTCACCCACCTTTTGCACATTCTTCTTGGTGTCGGACACCAGGGTGTCGAGCTGCAGGCGCATCTTCTCGGCCACCGTCAGTTTGGTGTAGCGGCGCTCGCCCTCGCGGCTGAGTTCCTTTTGCAGCGCAAACACCGACTGCGGGCGCGACAGCGGATCGAGCGCCATGCACCATTCCACCACCTCGATGAGGTTGTCGGAGTACACGCCACGCAGCTTGGTCAAGGCCAGCGAGAGGCGGTCCTTTTCGATGCGCTGGGGCGCCTCGTTGGGCGGAAAGCCTTGCATGCAGGCGTAGATGCAGGCACCTATCGCGTAAATATCGGTCCAGGGGCCCATGGACGAATCGCGCCGGTACATCTCGGGAGCGGCAAAGCCGGGCGTGTACATCGGGCGGATGAAATTGCCCTCTTTGGACAGCACTTCACGCGCAGCGCCAAAGTCGATCATCACGGCCTTGTTGTCGTCGGTGATGAAGATGTTGGCCGGCTTGATATCAAGATGCAGCATCTTGTGCTGGTGCACGATGCGCAGCCCGCGCAGCACCTCGTCGAACAGCGAGCGGATGGTGGATTCGCGGAAGACCTTCTGTGTTTTCAGGTCGCGCGCGGTGATGATGAAGTCCTGCAGGGTCGCACCCTCCAGGTAGTTCATCACCATGTAGACGGTTTCGTTTTCGCGGAAGAAGTTGAGCACGCTCACCACAGAAGCGTGCGAGATCTGTGCCAGCGCCCGGCCTTCTTCAAAGAAGCTCTTGAGCCCCAGGCGGTAGAGCGAGAGTTTTTCGGACTGCACCTTGGGCAGCAGCTCGCCCGGTGCACGCGTGGCCAGCGACGAAGGAAGGTATTCCTTGATGGCGACCTGTTGCCCTTCGGCATCCAGGGCCAGATAGACCACACCAAAGCCGCCAGAAGACAACCGGCGCACCACGCGGTAGCCGCCAATTGCGGTATCGGGCGGCAAAGGAGCCGGCTTGATTTTTGACATATTTTGCGAAGATGACTCGGGGGTGGAGCGGAACCCGGATAATCGCCGGATCGCAAGCAACCATCAAAAAGTCCAATGCCAGTTTACAGCATGACCGGATACGCCAGCGCACAGCATGGCGCATCTGCCACTGGCGCTGAAAACGACACCCGCGCGCCCCAATCACGCAGACTGGGGCTGGAAATCCGCTCGGTCAACAGCCGTTTCCTGGACCTTTCGTTCCGCCTCCCCGATGAACTGCGTGCCATGGAGCCCGCGCTGCGCAGCCTGCTGACCGCCCGCCTCAAGCGCGGCAAGGTTGAAGTCCGCGCCGCACTGGAGAACGAGGACAGCAACACCCTGCAAGACCCGCCCGCGCGGCTGCTGCAACGGCTCAATTCTTTGCAAGATTCCGTCAAGGCATGGCTGCCGACCGCGGCGCCCCTCACGGTAGCCGACGCCCTGCGCCTGTGCGCCAACGCCCCATCGGGCTCTGAGGATTGGAGCGATGCCGTTCCTGCTTTGGCCGAAGAAGCCCTGACCGCCCTGATGGCCGCCCGCGAACGGGAGGGCAAGCGCCTGGCCACCATGCTGCTGGACCGGGTCAAGCAATTGCGCGCCCTGGCCGAACAGGCCGTCCCCATGGTGCCGCTGCTGGTCGAGCAACAGCGACTGCGCTTCATGGAACGCTGGAAGGAAGCCATGGCGCTGACCGACGGTGCCACCCTGCCCGAGGCCGCCCGCGACCGCGCGCTGACCGAGGCTACGGCGTTTGCCATCCGCATTGATGTGGCGGAGGAAATCACCCGGCTGGACTCCCACCTGGACGAGATCGAACGCCTGCTCAAGAAGGGCGGCGAGGTGGGCAAGCGCCTGGACTTCCTGATCCAGGAACTCCACCGCGAGGCCAATACGCTGGGCTCCAAATCTGCCGCCCTTGACCTGACCCGCATCAGCGTGGACATGAAAGTGCTGATCGAGCAGATGCGCGAGCAAGTACAGAACATCGAATAAAACTCATTTTTTGATAGCGCTTCGCGCACATCAACTATGGACTATCCCGGAAATCTCATCGTAGTTGCGGCCCCCAGCGGCGCAGGAAAATCCAGCCTGGTCAAGGCCTTGCTGGAGCTGGACTCGCATGTCCACCTGTCGATCTCCCACACCACCCGCGCTCCGCGCGGGCAAGAAAAACATGGCCGCGACTACTACTTTGCGTCGCAATCCGAGTTTGACGCCATGGTGGAAGGCAACGCCTTCGTGGAATGGGCGCATGTACATGGCAACCGCTATGGCACCTCCAAAAAGGCGATCGAGGAGCGCATTGCCCAAGGCTCGGACGTGATCCTGGAGATCGACTTTCAGGGCGCGCTGCAGATCAAGGAAGCCTTCGCGAATGCCATCCTCGTGTTCATCCTGCCCCCCAGCTGGGAAGAACTGCGTTCGCGCCTGGAACGACGGGGCGAAGACTCCCCCGATGTCATCGAAGTCCGTCTCAAGAACGCGGCTACCGAGATGGCCCAGGTGAGCAAATTTGACTTCGTTATAATCAATGAGTTGTTTGAGCGCGCGCTTTTCGACCTGAAAGCCGTAGTTCACGCCCAGCGACTCAAGTACGCCGCCCAGCGCCGCGCCCGTGCTGACACCTTCCAGTCGCTCAATATCACCTGAATCCCCGGAGTAAAACGATGGCACGCATCACCGTAGAAGACTGTCTGGAAAAGATCCCCAACCGCTTCCAGCTCGTGTTGGCCGCCACGTACCGTGCCCGCATGCTGAGCCAGGGCCACGCCCCCCGCATCGAAAGCCGCAACAAGCCTGCCGTGACCGCCCTGCGCGAAATCGCAGAAGGCAAGGTTGGCCTGGAAATGCTCAAGAAGGTTCCTGGTTGAGCTTTTTCCTGGGCGCAGCCCGCAAAGAGCACCGCGACAGCGGTGCTTTTTTTTGCCCCAAAGTCTCCTGATGCGCTCCCGCGCTACATTTAAGGCATGAACGCGGTGCTCAACTCACCTTCTGCAACGCAAGCCCGCCCCGGCGAAGTACCAACGGCGGGAACTTTGTCGGCAGCCGCAGCGGCCGCCAATGCGGCTGCGGCCAGCTTTGCTGCGCTGACAGACAGCCTCGACTACCTGGACGCGACCAGCATCGAACAGGTGCGCCAAGCCTATCGCTTCGCTGACGAGGCCCACCTGGGTCAGTTGCGCAACAGCGGTGAGCCCTACATCACGCACCCCATTGCCGTGGCTGCACAGTGCGCCACCTGGAAATTGGACGCCCAGGCGCTGATGGCCGCACTGCTGCACGATGCCATGGAAGACTGTGGCGTCACCAAAGCAGACCTGATAGACCGCTTTGGCGCCCCCGTGGCTGAACTGGTAGATGGGCTGACCAAGCTCGACAAGCTGCAGTTCAACACCCGCGAAGAGAACCAGGCCGAGTCTTTCCGCAAGATGCTGCTGGCCATGGCGCGCGACGTGCGCGTCATCCTCATCAAGCTGGCGGACCGCACGCACAACATGCGCACGCTGTCGGACATGCCGCGCAGCAAATGGGGCCGCATCTCCTCGGAGACGCTGGAGATCTATGCACCCATTGCCCACCGCCTGGGCCTCAACCAGACTTACCGGGAATTGCAGGATCTGGCCTTTCGGCACCTGCACCCATGGCGCTACGCCACGCTGTCCAAGGCAGTCAACAAATCACGCAACCGCAGGCGCGATCTGGTGCAAAAGGTTCAGGCCGAGGTGGACACCGCCTTCTCCAAGATCGGTATGAAGGTCCGCCTTGCCGGCCGCGAGAAAACGCTGTACGCCATCTACCAGAAGATGGACCTCAAGCACCTGAGTTTTGCCCAGGTCACCGATATTTACGGATTCAGGGTGATCGTACCCACGGTGACAGACTGCTACACCGCCCTGGGCGTGCTCCACCAGATGTACAAGCCGGTTCCTGGCAAGTTCAAGGACCACATCGCCATCGCCAAGCTCAATGGCTACCAATCCCTGCACACCACCTTGGTGGGCCCTTCCGGCGTGAACATCGAATTCCAGATGCGTACGGACGAGATGCATGTCATCGCCGAGGCTGGTGTGGCCGCGCACTGGTTGTACAAGGCGCAGGACGGCGATGGCACATCGGCCGAGCGACTAGGGACCAAGTGGCTGCAGTCCCTGCTGGACATCCAGAACGAGACCCGCGATGCCGCCGAGTTCTGGGACCATGTCAAGGTGGACCTGTTCCCGGACGCTGTCTACGTTTTCACCCCCAAGAGCCAGATCATGGCCCTGCCTCGCGGAGCTACCGTGGTGGACTTTGCCTACGCCATCCACAGCAACGTTGGCGACCGCACCACGGCGGCAAAAATCAACAATGAGCAAGTGCCCCTGCGCACCGAACTCAAGAATGGCGATGTGGTGGAGATCATCACAGCCCCGGTATCCACGCCCAACCCGGCCTGGCTGGGTTTTGTGCGCACGGGCCGCGCACGCTCCAAGATCCGGCACTACCTGAAAACGCTGGCACAGACCGAATCGGAAGGCCTGGGCGAGAAGCTGCTGACCCAGGCCATCCGGGCGGAAGGCCTGGAGCAGCTCCCTCCCCAGGACGCAGAGACCCAACCGATGTGGGACAAACTGCTGCGCTTTACAGGAAACCGCACCCGCAGCGAACTGATGACGGACCTGGGCCTGGGCAAGCGCATCGCCAGCATCGTGGCCAAGCGACTCATGGTGCTGATGTCCGAACACGGCCATCGTCCTGATGCACTGCTCATGACACGGGAGCGCTACACATCCCACGAGACGCTTTCGCAAGGAGCGGTAACTCTGGATGGCAGCGAAAATGCCTCGGTGCAGTACGCATCCTGTTGCCGCCCAGTACCTGGCGACAGCATCGTGGGCTATCTGGGCCGTGGCGAGGGCTTGGTGGTTCACAACGCCCACTGCACGGTGGCCAAGCGGCTGCAGCACAAGGACAGCGAGCGCTTCATTGCGGTGGACTGGTCGGACGAGCCCACGCGCATGTTCGAAACCGGGGTCGTGGTGACTGTCACCAACGGCAAAGGTGTGCTCGCCCGCGTGGCCGCTGAACTGGCCAATTCAGAAGCTGACATCACCCATGTGGACATGGATGACGAGGCGGCCCTCGACACCACGGACTTGCGCTTCATTGTGGCGGTGCGAGATCAGACCCACCTCGAAACCGCACTGCGCAACTTGCGGCGCACCCAGGCCGTCATTCGCGCTGCACGCATCACCCCGCAGGCCACGTAAGCACTTCACAGCGCTGAGCGGCGCCATCAACCCATGCTGGGCTTGGCGCAAAGCGGCGTTGCGGACCCCGCTCAGTCCGCATGCGCGGCGCGCTGCGGATACTGCACTGCCACCACTTCAAGGCTTCGCACGCCTCCTGGCGTAGGCAGCAGCACCTCGTCACCCACATGGGCCTTCAAGAGCGCACGCGCCACCGGCGAGATCCAGCTCACCTGCGATTCCCGGCTGTCTGCCTCATCGATGCCCATGATGGTGATCGTGCGCTCCATACCTTCGTCATCGATGTACGTGACTGTGGAGCCGAAAAACACCTGATTGCTGCCCGCATGCAGGCTGGGATCCACCACTTCGGCAATCTCGAGCCGCTTGGTGAGAAAGCGGATGCGCCGATCAATCTCTCGCAAACGTTTCTTGCCGTAGAGATAGTCGCCATTTTCAGACCGATCACCGTTGCTGGCAGCCCAGTGCACGGCTTCGACCACTTTGGGCCGCTCGTTGTCAATCAGGTCCAGCAACTCATCACGCAGGCGCGCGTATCCTGCCGGAGTGATGTAGTTCTTGCCGCCCGCAGGCAACGCAGGCAACACCAATTCATCCTCGTCGGAAGCATCAGTTTCTTTGGTAAAGGCCTTGCTCATGGAAGATCTCCCCCGTCAGCGAGAAACGCTTTGACAAATGAAAAAGCCTGCAATCTTTCGATTGCAGGCTTTAAACATTGGTGCGGCTGGCAGGAATCGAACCCACGACCCCTTGGTTCGTAGCCCGCCGAAACCAAACGTACCCCTGCAAAAACAACGACTTACGGCGCCCACACCCTGTAGTTCTGCACAGAGCTGCTGGGGCCTGCGTGAACCACTCACGCAAAAGTCACGCACCCATTATCGGCCACACGCTCCCCCTTGTAGCGGTGCTGCGGCCGAGGTGAGTACCCCCCGCAAAACATCCAGTTTCTCTATGCGCGTACGGGCGCACGGCGCACGCGTGGCCCTGCCGCTGCGGAATTCCGGTGGGGGTTCGGGGAAAGCCTGATTTCCCTAACCACCACAAGAAAACGCCCTGAAAGCCGCGCCAGCACTTGCTTTGCTCCTTTCCATGAACCCTGATATTTATCTAACTTAAACCTAATCACATCAGGGTAATAGACGCTAACTGTTCGCGCTAAAAATATTCAATGAAATCAATGGGTTACACACAAACCCTGATTGAAATCAGCTCAAATCAGAAAGCGGCCTAACCTGAGAAAACGAGACTTGGTGCGGGTTGCAAGGCGTTTTGCCGGGGAAATCAGGAAATCATGTTTTCCCCGAACCCGAACTGGAATTCATTGCAGCGCCCAGAACACCCAAGTTCGAGCGATGCCCCCGAGGTCGGCGCAAAACCCGTCAAAGCCCGTCACTGATCCGACCCACAAAACCCCGGGGCAAGGCACGCCAGGCTTAGCGATGCACCGGCCCGACACTGCCGTCGAAAGCGACCGATTAAGCGGGCAGGCGCGGCGGGGTCTCGACTGCGCGCGGCGGGTCGGGCTGGGGGTCCGGGCGGGCGGGAGGCCCCATCGGGCGGGCACCCACCGGGGCAGGCCTGGCGGGGCCGTGGAAGGGCGCGAATGGGCAAGGCAAGGGGTAGAGGACTGCGCAGCGTGCAGCCCGCGTATGGGCATAAAAAAGGCCACCGCTGGGGTGGCCTGTCATCGTGTGCGGACTGGTTATGCCGCTTCGCGCTGTTCGCCGTGCACCAGCGCTTCCAACCTGGACACGGCCACATCGAAGTAGTGCCGATCCTGTTCAAACCCAATGAACCGGTATCCAGCCTGCAGCGCGGCCACGCCCGTGGAGGCGCTGCCCATGAAGGGGTCGAGGATGACGCCACCAGGTGGCACCGCCTGCACCAGCTGCTGCATCAGCTCCACGGGCTTGCCGGTC